>Ga0307422_1000084_pt1 | contig 50011 bp, 33 predicted proteins | sample SalMarWE160290MG_FD_202153 | JGI IMG/M metagenome (GOLD analysis project Ga0307422, IMG submission 202153) | Salt marsh sediment microbial communities from the Plum Island Ecosystem LTER, Massachusetts, United States - WE1602-90 | ecosystem: Environmental > Aquatic > Marine > Intertidal zone >...
GGAGATAAAAGAATAATTGAAAACTATATCAGGAATCAAGGTAGACAAGACGATGTAAAACAGTTAAAATTGTTTGATCTGTGATCCAGACGCCCTGCGCTCTTGGCGCAGGGTAGTTCACTAAATGAATTAAGTCGAAATGTTGATGCATATCTTTTAAGCACTTTTCTATACAAAGATAAGGATAGCAAGGGAGGTAAACTTACCATGGGGCCACTATGGGATTTTAACCTGGCCTTTGGTAATGCCGATTATTATGAAGCCTTTAAAGCCGATGGATGGATGATTCATACCGTTCCGGAGTTCGACGAATTGCAGGCTCCTTTCTGGTGGGACCGCCTACGTGAAGATCCATACTATAATTCGGCCATAAAAATGCGTTGGGAACAATTAAGAGAGAGTATATTTTCTATTGAACATATAGAATATATAATCGATTCTCTGGCAGGTGAAATTACTGAATCGCAAGCAAGGAATTTTGAGACATTTCCAGTTCTCGGAACCTATATATGGCCAAATTACTTTATTGGAGATACCTGGGAAAGTGAAGTTCAATATATGAAGGATTGGATTTATAATCGCATAACATGGATGGATAATCAGATTGATTTAATTAATACATCGGAGGATGGTATTAAGTCTGTAAATGCCTATGAGATTTCCGTAAATCCTAATCCGTTTATCGAAGAAATAACTGTTCATGTATATTTTCTCAGGCCCTGTGATTTTGAGATAAAAATTTATAATTCTATCGGGACAAAGATTCATCAGCAAACTCTGATTTCGGTTACAGGTCCGCTGGAATTAACAATTCCGCTCAGCAATTATGTGTTAGAAAAAGGTATATATTTCTGTCAATTCATTGCAGAAGGAGAAATAGTTGCAACCCGGAAACTGATTAAACTTCAATAATAAATTCCAGTTATTATAAATCTACTGACATAGGGGTGTCACTTCAGCAAATTATCTTGCAATTTAAATTGCAAAAACCATGATTATACCGAATATTAAACCTTTTAATGGACAGCACTGTGAAACTACTGCTACAGGAACCCTCTTAAGTCAGCTGGGAATTTTCCTTTCGGAGCCTATGCTATTTGGACTTGGAGAAAGCATTGGTTATATCGTCTGGAAGATGAAAAATATGGAAATTCCCTTTATCGGAGGAAGAACCAAACCAGATTTATTAACAGAAAACCTTATCCGGAATTTAAATTTAAAAATGGAGGTTCATGAGACTTCTTCCGAAACCAAAGCCTGGAAGATGTTAAAAGAAAAACTGGATCAAAAAATAATAGCTGGTTTGAAACTGGACTGCTATCATCTGGAATATTTCAACAACAAGTTCCATTTTGCAGCTCATTATGTAGCTATGTATGGTTACGATCCTGAGTGGGCCTATCTTGTAGATACAAAGCAACAGGGAGGATTAGTAAAAACTTCATTAAAAGGCCTAGCTCTGGCATGAAACGAAAAGGGGCCTATGTCGTCGTGCAACAGGATGTATAGTATTAGTACCAGTAAGAATTGTACTGAAATTGAAAAGGCCATACTACCTGCGATGCAAAGAAATGCTTTTGAATACCTGAATCCGCCAATACAAAACATAGGGTACAAAGGAATAATAAAAACAGCCTCGGAAATTAAGAAGTGGTTCCAGGATAAGTACACGGCAACCGTATTTTGCACATTGGCTATGCTTATGGAAAAGGGAGGTACAGGAGGAGCTCTGTTTCGTAATCTTTACCGCGATTTTATTAAGGAGTCCTTCGAAATACTTGGAATTAAAGAATTAGAAAATATATATTCTGATTTTTGTGTTGTAGCAGAACAGTGGACAAAAGTAGCATCCCTGTTTTTTAAGGCTGGAGAATCTGGAGAAGCACGTTATATTAATGAAGCTTCAGATATTCTGCAAGAGCTTGCATTACTGGAAAAGGAGGCTATGATAAAGATTATTAACCTGGTTAAATAAATATTGGTCCGACTAAGTAAACCATTTCTGTAATGCGGTTTTTACTGCTTCGGTCTTAACGGGCTTGGTTATATAATCGTTCATGCCGGCTGTCATGGCGCTATCCCTAGCTGCCTTAGAAACAGTAGCCGTCATAGCAATAATAGGCATCTGGAATCCGAGTCCTCGTATTTCAACGGTGGCGTCTACACCATCCTTTTCAGGCATCTGCAGATCCATAAATATAATATCGTAATTTTTCTTTTTTACCATTTCAACTACTTCTTTACCATCCATAGCGATATCGATTTCATAGCCCAGGCTACGGAAGATAGTTTCGGCTACTTTCTGATTAATCTGATTATCTTCTGCAATTAGAATATTTAAATCTTTCTGGAGGCTTGAAAAACGTTCTTTTTCAAGTTCTTTAATGGTGGGGAACCATCGGTGGAGATAATTTTTCAGGATATTCTGTTCAAAGGGTTCGATCAGGTAATAATCAACCTGGGCTATTTTTGTCTGCACGTAATTTTCCTGTTTATGCTTGGAACTAATCAGTATTACACGATAATTGTTATTGATTTTTTCATGGAATAGCTGCCGGGCAATCCAGAGACCATCCAGGTTCAGTTCATCCATTATGAAAAGCAGCTGGTACTCCTTCTGTTTCAACTGGTTTTTAATACTTTGGATAAGATCTTTATCTTCTTTCAGTATTAGTGAGTCACCCATAATACCTAAATGATTTAGAAATCCTTCAATACGTTTCCTGGACGGGATATTCTGTGTAATAATAAAGGCATTTACTTTGTCGAAACTTTCTATTTCACTAAAATTTAAATCTTTATCCAATTCTTCGTTCGAGAATACTTCTATAGTGAAACAGAATTTTGATCCGGGATATTTTTTGTTTTTAGAAATACCTGAAGGACTCTCAACCCAAATTTCGCCATGCATTAAATTAACGAGTTGTTTTGAAATGGTTGTACCTAATCCTGATCCTCCAAATTTACGGGAAGTACTATAATCGGCCTGAGTAAATGAGCTGAAAATGCTTTCACAACGTTCTTTTGGAATACCCGATCCTGTGTCCGCTACTTCAAAAAGCAGGGTCAGGTTTCCATTATATTTTTCATCGAGTTTTACCGTAATCTGAATTTCTCCTTCGTTGGTAAATTTCACGGCGTTGCTGATGAGATTTGATAATACCTGGCGCAGGCGAAATGGATCTCCAATAATATCATCGGGTATTTCAGGATCGATATTAATATTCAATTTAAGCTCTTTCTCTTTGACGATGGTATTGAAAAGGTCGAGAGAAATTTTAACCTCTTCGCTGATTCGGAACGGAATTTCTTCAAGTTGCATTTTTCCGGCTTCAATTTTCGAGTAATCCAGAATATCGTCGATTAGATTAAGCAGGAGATCAGCCGATCGTTTTACAATTTCAATATATTCTTTTTGTTCCTGATTAAGATTATCCAGATTTAAGGCATCAGTCATCCCGATTATTCCATTCATAGGAGTACGGATCTCATGACTCATTTTGGCGAGAAACTCCGACTTGGCTGTATTCGATGCAGCTTCGTATTTCCTCGACTTTTCTATAGAAGTTATATCAATGAATGCATTAAGTGTGTATTCACGGTTATCGATTATATAAGGATTTTCTTTTCGAAAGAGAACTACTTCATTTCCTTCTTTTTCATATAAAATAAACTGGTTACTATCGTAGGCCGAGGGTTTCATTTTAACCTTAGGCTGACGATTTGCCAAAAGGAATTTTTCTGTTATAGCATTTCCGGTTTCTTCTTCACCTTCCTTAATCTGAAACATCTCCCGGGTAATCTGATTGATATAGTAAATCTTATTTTTTTCATTGGAGATCAAAATACCAATAGGAAGATTGTGAAGAAAGCCACGAAGCAGTGCAAGTTCTTTCTCAGCTATTTCGTTTTTTTTTACATATTTTCCCTGTTGAAATACTAATAGATACATAGCAAGCAGAAAGAGGAGAGTGGTTATAATGGCCATCAGTATTAACCGGGAAAATATTTTTTCAAAAAAATATGTATTATCAAAACTAAAAGCGAGCCCGAAATTATGATCAAGAACACTTATAGGCTTATAAACAGTAATTAATTGAGAGGATACGGAATCACTTATAACCTGGTGACGAAGGATATTTTCATGATTGTTACGAAGATTTTGGAATATTTCATCGGTGTTTTCTATCGTAACATTCTGACCGGGGTAATTGGTTGTATAACTTTCGTCTTCAGGATCAAAAACCCACTGGTAGCTGACCTCGTCAAGGTAAAATTTGTTTAACTCATCCAGAATATATTCCGATAAATTAACCGAAACAACAATATTACCATAAACCTGATTTTCCTTGAAAACAGGAATATAGTAATGGTATTCGTTTTTGAGCATTTTAATCTCTTCTTTATCTACAAGACTGCGTTGTCGGTGCGCGATGTATTTATCAGTAATAAAATTTTTATCCTTAAACAGGTTAAATACATTTTTATTATTATCGTATATATCGATATTTTTAATAAGATTACTGTAAGATGAATAGAATAACTCCAGCTTTCGTAAAGATTGTGAGAGATCGGAACTCTCACTGAATAACTCGGAAATATCGTCAGAGAATAAAATATAATTCAGATCGCTATCAAAACGTACTAAAACATTGTTGATAGTTGAGGAACATAATTCAGCTTGCTTGAAAAGTATATTTTTCTGATAATTAATCTGTTCATTATATAAGCTTTTAAAAACAAAAATATTGGCTGCTAATAACAATATTCCTGCAACTGTAGCTATTAGAAAAGATTTTTTCATTGTATACTTTTGCTCTTGAAAAGCAGTGATTATAAACTAGTCGACTAATATAAAATAAAAGTAGGGTTATTAAAAATATACAACTGTCATTTCCTGTTAATAAAAGGCAAAAGTTATTATCGACAATTCTTCCATGGGTTTAGCTGTGCTAAGCTTATTTAAAATGGATTAGCGATATTTTGATCCTTCATCGGTCATAATATTAACATAACTCCTGTAGCGTGAATATCCAATATGTCCGTTTTTTACTGCTTCGATGACAGCACAACCGGGTTCGTGCAAATGTGTACAATTATAAAATTTACAGTCTTTTGAAATACGGAATATTTCCTGAAAATAAAGGCCTATTTCTTCTTTCTTCATATCAATTAGTCCGAAACCTTTAATTCCTGGTGAGTCAATAATATATGTATTTTCATCTAATTGAAAAATTTCAGAGAAAGTAGTAGTATGTTTACCTGCTTGATGATAATCGGATATATCTTCTATTTTCAGATTAAGAAAGGGGGCAATGGCATTGATGAAGGAACTCTTACCTACACCGGAGTTCCCTGCTATGAGGGACATTTTTCCTTTCATTAAGGCATAAGCCTGTTGTACATTTATATTCTCTGTAACAGATAATTCCAGAAATGTATAACCGGCCTTACTATAGGTAGATTTAAATTCATCCAGTTTTATATCATCTTCTTTTTTAAGTAAATCTATCTTATTAATTAATATAATACTTTCAATATGATAGGCTTCTGCAGTTATAAGTAAACGATCAATAAATTCAAAAGGGGAAGCAGGGTATTTCAGACTAACCATTACTATTGCCTGATCGATGTTGGCAGCAAGCAGATGGGCCTCCTTATTAAATCGGGTAGAACGGCGAATGATATAATTTTTACGTTCATCAATACTGCTGATAAGACCGGTACCGTCTTCCATTATTTCATAATCAACCTTGTCTCCAACCGTAATGGGATTTGTGGTTACAATATCCATGGTCCGGAATTTGCCTTTTATTCTGCAATGTATTATATTTCCCTTATTTTGAACCAGGTACCAGCTACCGGTCGATTTAATCACTAATCCTTTATCCATAGCGAAGTATGCAATAACATTACGAATGTAAGGCATTAATCGTATTTTAGCTCAAATTAATATGTCTTCTATATCTGATTTATTATGAGCCTACGTATTCTATCATACAATGTCAATGGCGTAAGAGCTGCGCTTACTAAAGGTTTGGCAACATGGATCAAGAGTGATTCACCGGATATTTTATGCATTCAGGAAACTAAAGCCGGGCTGGCACAAATTGATATTGCCTTATTTGAACATCTGGGATATCAGGTATACATTCATTCCGCAGAAAAGAAAGGATACAGCGGTGTTATGACTCTTGTTAAAAATAAGCCTGAGAGTGTAGTTACAGGAATGGGAATGGAGAAATATGATTTGGAAGGGAGGGTGCTGAGAACTGATTTTCTTGATTTTACCCTGATTAATGTATATATTCCAAGTGGAACCACAGGCGATATTCGCCAGGATTTCAAAATGGAATTCCTGGCCGATTTCACAGCATTTGTTCAAAAACTCAGGAAGGGGAAAAAGAATCTGTTGATATGTGGCGATTATAATATTTGCCATAAGCCTATCGATATAAATTATCCGGAAAGACATCAGAAATCATCTGGTTTTTTACCTGAAGAAAGAGCTTGGTTTGATACATTTCTCAACGACGGATTCATAGATACGTTTCGTATATTTAATCCTGAACCGGAACAATACAGCTGGTGGAGCTATCGTGCCAATTCAAGAGAAAAAAATCTGGGGTGGCGCATTGATTACCATATTGTAACGAAAGAACTAGAACCGCATGTCATTAAAGCTGAAATTCTTAGTGACATTAAGCATTCCGATCATTGTCCTGTTATGGTAACGCTAGCTTTTTAAGCCGAAAATGAAGAAACAAAATCCAGGTAACAGGATATTGTTTACAGGTCTGAACACAATTGACATGCAATATCTGGTTGCACATTACCCGGAGACAAATACAAAGACAAAGGCAATACAGCACAAAATTTATGCCGGTGGTCCGGCCACCAATGCGGCCATAACCTGTGCTTTTCTTGGCGGTAAAGTCGATTTACTGACTCCCATAGGTAAACATACATTTTCGCAATTCATAATTGATAACATTGAAGAATCCGGTGTATGTATTATTGATCCCATTACAGGTCAGCCAGGTTATCCTATCGTATCAAGTATCATTACTTCGCAGGAGAATGGGGAAAGAACAGTTTTTTACTATCAACCCAAAGTGAAAAGTGAGATGGTTTTTAAGGCAAATCAGGATTTAAAGAAATATAAAATAGCTATGTTTGATGGTTTCCATCCTCAGCTGTCAATTCCTATTGCAAAAATCTGCCGCCAACTTGGAATTACTACCGTTCTAGATGGCGGTAGCTGGAAACAAGAAATCAGGGAATTATTTTACTATATTGATATTGCTATCTGCAGCAACGATTTTAATGCTCCAGGAAGTAAAACACCAACAGATATTTTCAGGTACCTGCATGAACAGGGAGTTGAGTTTATTGCAATTACCAGGGGAGAAAAAAGTATTCTTTATTCGCACCAGAATACCACAGGAGAAATACAAATCGATCCGATTGGAATCATTGATACACTTGGAGCAGGAGATGTTTTTCACGGAGCGTTCTGTCATTATTACGGATTGGGACAAAACTTTACCGGATCACTGCATTTAGCATCAAAAGTGGCAGGTGAATCATGCAAGACATTTGGTACGCGACAATGGATGATAGACTTTACAAAATAATTCCTGTATGAATCCAATTCATAGCTTAATTTTGTAAAAACCTTTATAGTTGTGAAAACGATCCGACAAAAACATCACATTCCGGCAACTCCGCAGGAGGTCTATCTGGCCCTTACTAATGAATTTACTATCGAATTGTGGTCAGGCTATCCGGCAGAAATGTCCACCGAAGCAGGCAGCGAATTTTCTCTGTTTGATGGAGATATAGTCGGGAAAAACCTGGAATTCAGGGAGAATGAACTAATACGTCAGCATTGGTATTTTGAGGGGGGAAAAGAGGAATCGCTGGTTACTATTGATTTGATTCCCGAAAAGAAAAATACGGTAATTGAATTGCTACATACTCATGTTCCCGATGAGGTATATGAAGAAATGGTTGATGGATGGAAAAAAATTTACTTTGGATCATTAAAGCAATTTTTCAAGTAAGAAATAGTAATAATCAGATAATGAGGAGAGAAGATATTGAAATAATGGCACCTGTTGGTTCGCACGAATCGTTAATGGCAGCCATTCAGGCGGGAGCTGATTCGGTTTACTTCGGATTGAATAAAATGAACATGAGGGCACGATCATCGGCCAATTTCAACGAAGATGACCTCGAGCAAATTGTAGCCGTTTGTCATGAACACAGTGTAAAAACTTATCTAACTCTCAATATTGTAATCTATAACAATGAATTGGAACAGGCCTTTCAATTAGTGGACCTGGCAAAGAAAAGGGGAGTTACGGCTATTATTGCAAGCGATCATGCAGTGATCAGCTATGCCCACTCAAAGAATGTTGAGGTTCATATTTCAACCCAGGTTAACATCAGCAATATAGAATCGCTGAAGTTTTATGCGATGTTTGCCGATGTTATTATACTAGCGCGCGAGTTGGATCTCGATCAGGTAAAACAGATAAGTACTGCCATAAAAAAGGATAAAATTAAGGGGCCCGGCGGAGAAATAATAAAAATCGAAATGTTTGTTCACGGAGCCTTGTGTATGTCAATTTCAGGCAAATGTTATCTGAGTTTGCATGAACAGAACTATTCTGCGAACCGGGGAGCATGTCTTCAGAATTGCCGCAAAGGATACACTGTACGAGAGAAAGAATCCGGCTGCGAACTGGATGTTGAGAACGAATACATAATGTCACCAAAAGATTTATGCACTATACACTTTCTAAACAAAATTATCGATGCCGGGGTAAAGGTCATGAAAATTGAAGGTCGTGCACGGCCGCCGGAATATGTTTATACTGTAGTCAAATTTTATCGTGAGGCGGTCGATAGTTATTTCGATGGCACCTATTCAGACGAAAAAATAGTCAATTGGACCAATCAGCTGGAAAATGTATTCAACCGGGGTTTTTGGGATGGCTATTATTTAGGGCAGCGTTTGGGTGAATGGAACCATGTTTATGGTTCGAAGGCTAAAAAACGCAAAAAATATGTAGGGAAGGGGATGAATTATTTCCCAAAAATTAAAGTGGCTGAGTTTCTTTGTGAGGCAGCAGAGCTTAACGAAGGCGATGAAATTTTAATTACAGGACCCACTACAGGAATAATACAATCAAAAGTTAATGAAATTCGTGTTGATTTGAAAAAAGTAAGAATGGCGAAAAAGGGAGAACGCTTTTCAATTCCTGTTAAAGAAATAATTCGTCGTTCCGATAGATTATTCAAGGTAGTGGATGCATCGGAAACGGAAATAATTTCTAAAGAAAATACGTCCGCCACAGATTATCTTATTGATTGATTAAGCTTAGAAAGATTTGTTTTATAGTTTTTAGTCTATTCTTAATGGGCAGATATAAGCATATCGTTTTTTATACTTTTCAGATAGTGTTTTTTTAGTTCAAGTGCACGCTTAAGGGTTTTGATCTTGTCGTATATACGAATAACATCCTCGGTACCACAAAATCTGTATATGACACCAAGAGCCACATCGAAATTGTGATTTTTAATGCTATGTCTGATCTTATTCGTTATGTACTCGAATTGCTTCCAGTTTATCGTATTTGGGATATGGACATAGATCTTCTCTCCTTCATTCAGATCGCGATATAGACCTTCGGCAATTTCAAGCAACCGGAAGGTCTTAAAAATTTTAATCCAGGCGATATCATCAATTAGTTTGAAGTCGGACAATTGTAAATCGTGTTTTTTAAAGAAATTTTGGATTACGGGTATATAAGAAAAGTCATCCAGGCCTTTAATCCGAATACAGGGAAATATTGAGGATCGGATTATTATTTCTCCAAAAGAAGGGTAGCAGGTTGTAATTTTACTTGCCGCCAGACTTTTATTAATACGGTTTATTTTTTCGGGTGCATATCTGTATTTAAGGATGATAAATACCGATCCCAGTTTACTGTTATTACTGACAGTATCAAGATCAGACTGATATCCGGGGAATGGATCAACATTCCTCAAAACCAGTGTATTTTTTAGTACATCGCGTTCAAGAGAACACAATTTCTCCATTTTTGTAATACTGCCAATCGTTTCAATTGCTTCACTAGGGTCCATTGTCAGATAATTAGCTGTAATTTGATATTTTTCTTATACGGGCGGCACTCCCGAGCACATAGCACATAATAGATACTTATACCTAAGGTACAAAATATGCTTGCCAATATCAATGATTAAATGATACTAAATAGAAAAAAATAAATATTTTCTCAGATGTTAATTAATACCCTGAAGTGTTGATAGTTATACCGAAGCCCAAATCAAATATTTTTTTCTCTGGCAGGAATGAAATACGAAATCCGGGTTGAAATGGCATAAAAAATCGCAGGAAATGAATTTCAGAATAAAGAATTAAACCAAAAGATGAAAAATAATCATCGGAAATAACATAGGAATTATTAATCTGCTGTGGATAACGCATTTTTGCTGCATCGTAATACAGGCTGGCATGGATCCTTTTTATGTAGGCTAGGGGACCCAAGCTGAAATCGGGATATAATACAGGGAATGTATATTCAAATGTGCCACGCAGATTACCATAGTATTCCATATTGGGATCGTACCCTCGGGGAGGAGAAATACGACTGTTTAATATCGGGACTTTCAATTCTTCATGGCCTTCATAGGAAATGATCAACCGTATACCATGATGTCTGAATATTCCCGGAAGATACTGGTTGTATTGTCCTATTACTATATGAGTGAATAAGCCAGGATGGATAAGAGGCTGGTTAAAAGCCAAAAACAAAGTTTGTCCAAACCGGGGTTGTAAATCACGATGCGATTGTTTCAGAAGATTACTGGCATAGATACTGGCTTCCAAATAGTTATTCCCTCTTCTTATGCCTAAATCACTCGTATAGTAATAACGGTTTATATAGCGATAACTTATTTCCGGCCTTAAGTAACGATAGTACCTGTTTCGTGTAAGTTGAAGCGGTAAATAGGTTTCTATTGCAAAACTGTAATAAGGTTGCATATCTGCTGGTTTCTCCAGGTTATTGGGCCAGAAATATATAGAGGATTTATTGGCAAATAATGCGCTTATTTCAATAATAGGATATAATCCCTGCAATGCAAAACGGGGTTCAATATAATGGGTATGATCTTTATAATAATAGCTGAGTTGTGAAGTAAGCGTGCTAAGTTTATTTTGCGAAAACAGGCTAAAACCTGGATATATTTCAGGATTCAGACTGATAAGTGCATCGGGATCGACATAAAATGGCAACCAGCTATGTAAGGTAAGGGTATGAAGAAGGCGATTATAGGATTTCGTGGGATACTCGGTCTGCGGAATTTTAACTTCCTGCAGATTTAAACTACCCCGATTCGTAAAATCACTAACCCAAGGGTAACTATATTTTGAAACACCACCTATAGGGATATTACAAATCGAATCGATTACTATATAGGCCGGACGATAACCTTCCGAAGTATAATCGGAATAGAAAAGCTTATTATTCGATGCATCGTAAGAGGGAAAGTCCGCACCATGTCGTGAATGGGTAACCCGGTAAATTTCTTTTGATTGTAAATCCAGCATATAAATATTTCGGGCCATTTCATAATCGTAGGCGAAGAACAGTTTTTCACCGCCCGCTGAAAGATGCTTTATATCTGCAAAACCAGCACTGTATAATACACTATTACTTCCCTCACTTAGATTAAACTCAATAATATGTTTTCCTTCAGAGTCAAGAACGATACAGGCAATTTTGTGTTCATTAATCCAGACTGGGCTGAAAACATTAGTGATTCTATGCAACGGAAGGGTATCAACTACTAGATCGGAAGAAATATCATAAATCAGTAACGAAAAATTATTATGCAGATCGACAGAGACGCATACAAGTGAATCGCTGTTGGGTGATAGTCCGGGCGAAAACCAACGTGTTTTTGATTGTAGCACATTAATTTTACCCTTTTCCCGGTTGAGAACTTTTATCACAGAATAATTACGCTGCGCCCATCGCATATCAAGTATAATTTCCTCCCAGGCAATATATTTTTCCGATACACTTACGCGCGTATTATAATATAAGCCAGGAGTGTGGATAATAGTTTCCGAGGAATCATTGAGAACAACAAATCTTGAAATATCGTCAATTCCGGAGCGAACAGCGAATAAATTTCCGCCAGTTGGCTGAACATATCGATACTGGGTATAAAATTTATGCTGTTTTGTATTATAATATAAATTGACTGTTGAAGTATTAGTATCTAAATTGCTATCCCACAATATATTTAAAGAATCAAATGTATTATGATAAAGATCGGTTTTCGATATTCCCCCGGCTTTTTTCAATCCCAGATAGAATGGTGCAATCAGGTAAGGTCTCTTGGCAACATGGTTTAATGTTTGTCTCCAGAACTTATTCCCGTACTTTAGCTTAGCAAATGCAACCATTTGATATCCATAAGAATAATGATCTGGAACAAAATACTTGTAACTTCCCAGATAGGACTGGTCATAGCTGTATCTTTTATTCCTATCGAGTTCAATAGCACGAAGTTCTCTATCGAAATCAGTTAAGCGTCCCCTGCCACTTGATGAGAAAACAGTCTCTGACCAAACAGCATCGCCCTCAAGAAACCAGAGTGGCAAGTAACCTGCAATAGCTCCGGTTGCTGCTTCTCCAAAAATAAAATTTAAAACTCTCGTAATCCCTTGCTCAAGATTATTCACCTGAACAACATGACGAAATTCATGCAGTGCAAGTTGTTCAAGCCAATCCTGGCTATAACTTTCTACGGGAGGTGTGGTGATCCATTCCGCTCTTCGGGGAGCCCATGCCACATAACCATTAGATAATACCGACTGATTGTACAGGATTATCGAAATTTTTTCAGGCTCCAGATCATAATCGAAGGAAATATGTGTATACATATATTCCAGCAAATTGGCCACCCGATTGGCTTCCCGGTAAAATTCATCAGGATAAACAACCTGAAAATTTGCTGTTTTGATTTGTTCCCATTTTACTGAAGTAGGTGCCTGACCTGTGTTATAAAATTGTGACGGAGCTGCCAGGCAGAAGAATAAAAATATATACGAAGTGCAAAAAATCTTCATATCAGGGTCGAAGTGAGAAATATTTTCTTTTTGATACCTTATCCGGTATATCGTAAACAGGTTGACTGACGAAGCGGATATCTTCAATAGTATAGAATGCTTTCGGATTGTACTCCTTTATCTTTTCAACATAGTTTTTAATACTTTTTCGTTTTATCACAGAATAGAGTATGCCCACTTCACCACTGCTTCCTTCGGCACGAATAGCTGTTACTCCAAATCCTTCCCTTCGGAGTATTTTAATAAGCTTGGTAGCATCCTCTCGAGTAATAATACGGATCAGTAGCACCCCCAGTGCCAGCTTTTCTTCGATCCTGATCCCGACATAGGTACCTATCGCAAAGCCAAAAGCATAAGCAATATAGCAAGCCCAATTATCTAAATTCTGAAAAATACGGGTAACCGCCATAAGCCATACCAGAACTTCAAAAAATCCCAGAACGGGGGCCAGCATTTTGTTTCCCCTGGAGATTAATATGATTTTCAGTGTACCTATCGATACATCAACCACACGGGCCAGAGCAATCAGCAATGGCAACAACAGGTAATTAAATAAATCGCTCTCCAGAAATTCCATAGTATTTCAACTTTCTGAAAAGTTAGGAATAAAAAAGTACATGATTGTAATATTAGACTTCACGGGTTTTCCAACGGCCTAATTTAAAAACAATAATCCCCATAATAGCCAGGACAGATTCTGAAATCAGGATGGCATAAAAGACACCGTTCTCTCTCATTCCAATAACTTTTGCCAAATAATAGGCAAGCGGAATTTGAACAATCCAGAATGCGAATAAATTCAATAAAGTGGGGGTATAGGTGTCGCCGGCACCATTAAAAGCTTGTGCCACGATCATTTCAAAGCCATAAAATACCATACCCATGCCCATAATTTTTAGGCAGGCAACCGCTACATCGTACGACATATTTCCTTTTGCCGAGAATAAGTGAATAAAAAAATGAGGCATAACCAGGAAAGCCAGCATAATAATTGCCATATAGATACTACAAACCAGTGAAGTCTTCCAAACCGAACGTTCGGCGCGTCGCGGATCTTTGGCTCCAAGATTTTGTCCTACCAGTGTAGAGGCTGCGTTACTGATCCCCCAGGCAGGAAGCAGGAAAAATACAAATACCCTAATAGCAATCGTATAGCCTGCAATAACCACACTTTTGTACTCGGCAAGAATGCGATAAAGGACAATCCAGCTTGAGGTAGCAATCAGGTGCTGGAAGATACCTCCACCGGAAAGATAAAGTACTTTCCATATAATTTTGAAATTGAGCCGGAAATCGCGCAGGAATAATTCAATCCTCGATTTTTTTACAAAAAGCAGGTAAAATTGGTACAACACTCCTATACCCCGGCCAATATTGGTGGCAATAGCAGCTCCGGTCACACCCAGTTCGGGGAAGAGGCCTAATCCGAAGATCAGGCAGGGATCAAGAATGATATTTATAAGGTTGGCAATCAGCAAAACTCTCATGGACAATGCAGGGGCACCCGCGCTCCGGAAAATGGCATTGTTTATAAATAACAACATAATAACAACATTCCCTCCTAGCATTATTCGTGTAAACCCGGATCCCAGCCGGATGACTTCTTTTTCGGCATGCATAAGTCCAAGAATTTTCGGGGCATACAGTACTCCCGGGATGGCAATTGCAACAGAAATAATAATACCTAGCAGAATGGCTTGCGAGGAGGATTCTGCTGCTGCCCGATCATGTTTTTCACCAATACGTCGCGCCACAATACCGGTTGTAGCCAGAGCCATTCCCACAGCAATGGCATAGATCATAGTCATCAAAGATTCGGTAAGTCCAACAATAGCAAGAGCCTCATCACCCAGACGCGAAACGAAATACATATCAAAGATTGCAAAGACCGATTCCATGAGCATTTCCAGCACCATGGGAACTGCCAGCAGGAGAATGGCTTTACCCAGACTGATCCTGGTATAATCATGTTCAAAGCCACGTATGGCATCCCAAATATCATGTAACAGTTGTTTCATGGTTTTTCAGAAAAGTTGTAAAGCTAGAAAAAACAGGAAAATTAAATGAACCTGATTTCTTTGATTCCTAGTTTTTCTTTTTCATAACAGTTAGTACAACTCCTATAATTACCGTGAGTGCTCCGGCAACAGATATCCAGGTGAATTTTTCGTGGGCAATCCAGTGAATATCAAAAAGAATTAATCCGGCCAACGCACTGAAAGTAATAACAGGATTCAGGGTTATGATTACACTTACTTTGTTTGCATCGAGGTATTTTAATGCATAGGCAAGCGATCCGTAAGCAATAAGTGTATTTATACCTAGGAAAAGTAAAACAGCCCAAAGGCCCAATGATAAATTTATGAATTCGCTAAAATCAACAAAGGGGATAAATGCAAGAGCTGGCAGGATAAAAAGTATAAGGTTCAACATCATAGGATCGTAGCGCCGAACCAGTCCTTTTTGTATTATTGCATAACATACCCACATTATACCTCCCGATATGGTTAAAAAAACACCCTTTTCGTACTTCGAAACATTTTCGGCCAACACCACAATCTGATCGTGATAAAAGACTCCCATTCCTCCGAAAACCAGAATAATACCCAGCAAATGTTTTACAGATATTTTTTCACGAAAAAAGACAAATCCTGAAATGGCCAGAAGAATGGCTCCTATTTGGATGAAAATCTCGGCAATTGCCGGAGTAGTATAATGAACACCGGTAATAAATCCCAAATAATTCAATCCCAGGCATACGGCAGCTAAAATAAGCAGAGGGGGAGGATTAATAACGATTTTTAGTCCGGAAGGTTTCTTTATCAGAAAGTATACAATGAGCATAATGCTGGCTGAGAAAAAACGGAACCAGGTTACGCTGACAGGAGATATTGAATTCAGTGTGATTTTAAGAATAATAGGAAGGAATCCCCATAAAATAGTTGTAATAAAGGCGAATAAAACTCCCTTACGGGCATTATGAATGGAATTCATGTTATAATTGTGTCAAGGGACAAAAATAAACTATTATAGTAAACACAAAAATGAGTTTCATATCTTTGGTATATCATGACGGGTAGAAAAAATTTAAATACACTGATCAGGAATCTGAAGCCCGAACTACATACCGGGCAATATGTTTTTGTTGTATGCCCTGATACTGCAGAAATACTCTTACATGATATTCTGGTAATGTTTCGCGAGGACGAAGGTATTACGCTGATTATGGAGAAAAAAAAAGCTGATGAGGCGGGGTGGGAATATAGTTTTGTAGCTGCCTGGATAACACTTATGGTACATTCTTCGCTTGAGGCAGTAGGATTGACAGCCAGTGTATCGGAGACCCTGGCAAAAGAAGGAATTAGCTGTAATGCCATTGCAGCAAACCATCACGACCATATCTTCGTTCCCTATCGCGATGCACAGAGAGCTATGGCTGTATTAACCAAGTTAAATCAGGATAAGAAATTGAGTTGAGGTCCTTAAAGACTTGTATTGATAAAAGAAACTCACTCCATTTTACTAATGACTTTTAATTCAGGGATATTTAAAAGAATAATTTTTTTACCCAGGGTTTGAATCAACCCTTCAATTTTAAAACTTTTCAGGGTCCGGATGGCGTTCGATGTGGTCATATTTGAAAAATGCGCCAGATTAACACGGGTAAAAGTTAAGCTTAATGTTCTACCATCGGATTCAAACCCGTATATATCTTTAATAAGCAGTAAGGTTTCGGCCAAGCGTCCACGAATATCTTTCTGAGTAAGATTTATCAAACGGTTATAGTTAAATCCCAACTCATTAGCCAGTGCTTTTATAATTTCTCTCGAGAAGCGGGAATTTTTATCAATAATCGAAAACAATGTTTCCTTTTCATATATTAAAATTTCAGAATCTAGTATAGCTTCAGCATTTGAAGTATGCGGTTTTTCAGCAAATAAAGCTTTATAACCGACAAAAGATAGCGGTTTAACTAAACGAACGATTTGTTCTCTTCCCCCGGCTCCGACCATATATAGTTTTACACTTCCGCGGGTAAGATAGATTAATCCTTTAGGATATTCACCTTCATGAAAAATAACTTGTCCTTTACGAACAATTTGAGAGACACTTTTTTCATTTAATAATGATTGTTCAGAATAAGTCAGTGTTGAGAAAATGAAATTGGGATCGTTTTCCTTATTAAATAAATATTCACTCAGGTTTTTTTTCATTATTACTAGGTCACTGTAATTGGAATATTTCAATAATACGAGTGAGGATAAATTCTTAAACTAACAAAAATAGCATATTAGATTTTATTAATTACTAATATAATAATTGAGCTGATACAGATTACCAGGTAATAAAAACTCTCAGACACAGCTGCTGGAGTGTACTTTCTCACATACAGTGAATCACTAAAATTAAATGAGTTATAAAAATATTACATTACGAAGAACTTTAAAAATATATAATATTAAAGTTATTCGCATTTAAATATCATCGGGAAGCGTATAATATTCAAAAAGTGCCTAATATACTCATGCGAAGGATATATGAAGAATACCTCTGAGGAAGTAACAAATATTCTGTTCAAATTTTACAAATAAATAAACATTGAGCTGAATGTAAGATTTTTCAAAGTAATTCAGATTAGCATAATAATAAGAATGCCATCTAATACATTACATTTAATAGCCCTTCGGCAGTCTATATTCTTCTTCACTTAAAGATTTTACTGAAAAGTAAATGTGAATTCCTTTGAGTTTATTATAATTAGTTCATTTTCAACAGCAAGGGTGAAATAATTTCTTCAGGAAAATCGTTTCTCATTCGGTCAATATCCGAAAATCCCGACTGGAGGGCTCTTTTGAGTAACTCCCTGACGCGATCGGGATGACCAGTTTTGTAGTCAAAGAGAGCTGAAAAATAATATATATCAGGATTTTCAGGTTCAATTAGCCTATAGATAGCCATTAATCTCTCGGTCATTGACAGATCGTTATTTCTGAGGCTGTTATTACACAGTGAGTAACACATTATTCCCAGAAATCCTTTTATACGTTTCAGCGCAAATTTTCTGTAGAAGTCTTTTTCTTCAAGAATATTTTTATTAAGGGAGGCAATTTCCTGTTTCCACCATTCCAAATTCTCATAATTCAATGCAGAGTAGTAAGCATTACGTACCGTTAATTCAAAACGTATACTTTCTCTTAAGCTATTCAGCGCAGTATTAAAATCGGTATTATACTCAAGAGTTTTCAGCCGGTCATTAGATGCTGCATTCTCAATTTTCGAAAGATTTCTGGCAAGCAGTCCGGCTTCAATATAGTTATTCGATTTCACCAGAGAATCGCATCTGCGGATCTGAGATTCAGTAAACTCATGAATTCTTCCTTTTACCGAAGCACATTCCTTGTAATTATTCTGAATTAAAATCAACATTCCCACTGCATTGTTTAAAGTATTTGCTCCGGGCCAGGCATGAGTGTCTTCAGTAAGCTGAAGATTTAAGACAGGAGGAGCCTGTTCCGGATTAAAAATATATTGTGCTGCCTCAACGAAATTAAAATCGGCCATGCCAACAATACACATAACAGGATATTTAATAGCTTCAAGTTGTTCCGGCGCTGCTAATGCTCCGCATACAATAACTCCGCTGACCGGATAATACTGTGCATAATTTAGCACCATTCGGGCACCGCCTGAGAACCCGGCTAAAAACAGAACCTTTCCTGATGAATATTTTACACGTGCGTCATCGACCAGCATATTTAATGTGGCAATATATTCCTGACTGCCATTTTTGATAGTGTTTGAGGCAAGAACGATGCAATTGAATTGCCTAGCTGCTTTTTTGAATTTTTTAACAGCCAGTTTACCATCGCCATTAGGATCGAGAACAATCAATAAAGGCAGATCGGCACATTTAGCATCGATTTTCGGGATATAAATTTCATAAGTGATCTTGGGCGATAAATTACACGAATCCGATATCTCAATACTTTTATCTGAATAGGATTTCTGGTTAGTATTTTGGCATGAAAAAAATGTTACTGAACCAAATATTAGAAAACATGAGAAAGTTAAAAACTGTAGTTTCATGTTGTTAATAGGATAAAGCGGTAAACTTATATAATTTTCGTGATTAGGGAGATTAAATATATGGTTAGTAGATTATTCGGCCGGAGGTATTGTGAAATAAAATATTGAACCTTTTCCCACTTCACTTTCAGCCCAGATCCTTCCCTGATTTCTTTCAATGAATTCTTTGCTCAGGATGAGTCCCAGACCGGTACTTTGATACACATCATAACTGGGTGCAGCACTTTTCTTATCCATTTTAAATAGATATTTCATATCCTCACTGTTAATTCCTGTTCCGGTATCGGCAACTGACATCTCTATATGTTTGAGCATTTTTCGGCCTGCAATATGTATTTTACCATTTGCATCGGTAAATTTAATTGCGTTGCTGATGAGATTCCGAAATATGGCTTTTACCATATTCAAATCGGCTATTCCTCTCATATCAAAATCAATATCGATGGTTATATGAAGATTTTTCTCCTGAATTTTAAGATTCATTAAATCAATACTTTCCTCTGCTAATTTCCTGATGTCGAGTGTTTGGGGAACAACTTTAATTTTTCCTTCCTGTAAACGGGCCCAATCCAAAAGGTTAATCAGAAGTTGATAGGTGTTTTCTGCAGAATTGTAGATATTTCCAGCAATAGATTTTCTGTCTTGATCCGATATGGAATCATAGTTGGTTTTTATTAGATGAGAAAGTCCCATAATAGCATGAAAAGGATTTTTCAGATCGTGAGCAATAAGGGATAAGAACCGGTCCTTCGTGCGATTAGCAATTCGTAGTTTCTGTTCCGATTCACGAAGAGCGGTTTCGGTAATCCTGATATCCGTAATGTCGGTAAATATACCAACCAGCCCTATTTTCTTTTCCTGCATTAAAAGAGAAGCCTTATAGTAGAGCAAATTATGTATATTGCCATCGGGATATTTAAGTCGAATTTCTGAAATTTTTACCGCATCGTTCCGTATAGTTCTAATTTTTTTTCTTGGTTTGATTTTCTGGAATATTTTCTCAATACGCATTTCTTTCAATTCGGCTCGACTTTTACCTGTCAGCAATTCAAAAGCTTCGTTGCATCCGAATTCATGATTGATCCAATTAACATAGAAAATAGGATGCTGCAGTGTCTGGATCATTGTATTCAGGAACTGGTAATGCACTCTTCTTTGTTCAAGGGCCTCGTTCTTTTGAATTCTTACTGTACTGTATATCCAGGTTAATGTTAGAATAACAATAAGAGCCGAAAGAGCAAAAATTAAATATTTTCGAAGTATGGGAGCATAGATCAACTGATAAATCTGGCTTTTATCAGTATGCATTAGAAGTATCCACTCTCGGCAGGGTTTGGGGATTAAATTGACGGAGGTACCTGACCGGGAAAGAAAATAGATGCAAAGATTAAACTTCAAAAAAGAAAATTGCCCATGGCTGGTATTAAAATGACCACTGGTTTTATTTCCCTGAATAGCTTGCCATTCCTGTGGAAAATACTGAGTAAAATTACTGTTGATACTGTCAGGGAAATGAAAACTCCATTCCATAGCCGGTGAGGGTCCAATAAGATAGTACCCCTTCTGATTTAAAAGATAGCAAGGCATGGAAGCGGATTCCTGTTTGGTACGGATTTGGTGCAACATATTATCGCCCAAATAATTTATTATCAGGAAGATACGGTTATTATTATCAGAATCGGTTATACTTTTACCGAATCTGAGCATGGGGGTGAAAGGCAGTTCTATGGCACCAAATTCCACATTCAGGTCGAAGGGAGAGATATAAAATTCTTCGGGATTCAGAGATTTCAGCGCAGGAAAGTAGTAACGGTCGGTTTTATTCTGAAGCTGTTCCTTGTTATTTACAATAACATCACCTTGCCGTAGGTCTAATCTTATTTTTTCAAAACCAAGTGTATCGATAAGACGAAGCTGATGATAAAATTTCCGATTTTTTATAAAGGAATAAAAGAGATTCTGTATATGAACGTAATTATTGGATTCATCATCATAGAAATGCACTATTTCGGGCATTTCTGAAAGAAAACAGATATCACTGTAAATCTGATCGATTGTGTTCTGAATGATAGTACGGTTTTCTTTTAGAAGATTTTCCCGGATGATGTGAATGTTGTTTTTCCGGTTGGCGATTTCGATCAGCGCAATATATGCCAGGATTGCTAAAATAACGAAGTATACAGGAACAAAAACACTTACCAGGTTTTTCAGTAAAGTTTTATTGAAATTTTTTTTATTCATTCTTTGAGTGAAGAATACTTACATCGAAAAAATTACTAAAAAAAACAAAGTTTCTCTAATAATATACAAGATAAATATTGGAGAATAAACGCCGGAAGGTTTATAATAGGGCGCTAGCTGGCTATAAAATGCAGAGGATAAAAATGAATGTTGGATTCTGTTAATAACACACAAATGAGAAGTTATTAATGGAAGAGTGTGATACTTTACTGAATTCTCAATGGCAGAAGTCTATTGAAATTTTATTTTTTAATTAATTCTATCGTCCTGCTTCGATTTATGGAATTGATCTTGTGTGAAGAAAAACCACATTCTCCGGCAATTTCCAGACTTTCTTGCCATGCCTGTTCATCGACATGCCCCTTGGGTTCGAGTAGCAGGACTTTTGCTCCTTTTTTCATAGCAGTAGAAATTTCGGAAAATAGTATAGTCTGGTCCGGTACCTCGTGAACTACATAAGCCAACAAACAAAAATCAATTTGGCCCTTCAAAAATGCAATATTCTGAGAATTATTAGCGGCCAGGCATAACTCTATTTCATCTTCAACACCTTTCTTTTTCGCTCTTTTGTTCAGTTTTGTCAGCATCTTTTTCTGAATGTCGACACAATAAACTTTTCCGGATTTACCCGTCATTTTTGCAAGAGGGATGCTAAAGAATCCCATTCCCGGACCAATTTCCAAAATCTTCATTTCTGGCTGAACGTACGAGCTAAGCATTTTGGTCGGATTTTCAAGAAGTTTTCTTAAGGGATTTGCTAAAAAATAGCCAACCCATACCGGACAAACATGTGTTTTTGTTTCCATGGTTTTGGTACTTTATTGTGATAATCAAAGGAATTAAAATATTCTTTTCCGTAATATTGATTTTATGTTAACCGGGGTATTTTATCGGTAAAAAAACTTGCCGGAGCGGTAAAAATGCTATCTGACAAACCTGGGCATAGTTATTCGAAATAACTTTTTAATTGTCTGAAATCACTGATTACCCGGTCGATATAAGTAAATTGTGAGAACTTACTGCGATTTTCTTCAAAATCAGCAGCTATTATTGTTCCTGCTCCTGCATTTTTCGCTGCCTGAATACCTCCTTTCGAATCTTCGATAACCATGCAATCTGCTATAGGTATTCCTAATTTAACTGAAGCTGCCAGAAACATGTCGGGATGAGGCTTTCCACGAAATTCGCCCGAATCATAAATAACCTGATTGAGCTGAAACCAACGCTCCAGATTAAATATTTTGAAATACATTTCAACATTTGGCAGATAGGAAGCTGTAGCAATGGTACGGGGAATATTTATTTCACAGAGGAAGCCTATAAAATCCTCGGTTCCTTTAGTAAGTATGCATTTTTCAGGATGACCGCAACAAACAGACCGGTATAGATTTTCTTTTTCCTCGTAGAGATTTTTTAATTCCTTCTCCGCTAATGGTCGTTGGAAAAGGTATTTAAGAATTTCGCGGTTTGTAAAGCCGTGTATATTCTTATCCAGTTCATCGGGGGTAAGAGTTTTACCATATTTTAAGGCAAATTCTTTCCATGCTGTATTATGAAAAGAAGTGTCGTTAAAGAGTGTACCGTTAAAATCGAAGATTACGGCCCTTATTGCCTGCAACATCTGTTTTCATTGATTGTTTTCGGGGAAAGCAGAAACAGCATTTTTTCTCACAGGATTTTCAAGAATAGGCAACATGCTGCTAAGTGGTTTACGAGTGCTTTCCATTTCGATATTGTTTAATAGAATAGCATTGGGCACAATAAAACTTGAAGGTATGCCGGCCAGACCATTGCTACCGTTTCCACCCGGAGGTAGTAATGTGTTATGTACTATTATAGAATCGGAGAAAACGGGAGAATGCCTTAAAGACTGCAGAGTAAGATTTTTTAACCGTACAGATCGAACCAGTTTTTCTTTTCCGGTTGCCACATCAACAAGAAAAAAATTGAAGGGTTTATCTGAGCCACCTACTTCAAGTGATTTAATCATCATGGCATAATCAAGTCCTTCTTCCCGCGCCCGATCAAGTAATTGCTCCTTCAAATTATAGAAGGATACAGGATTGGAATTTTCAATCCGGATAACACCGGGTCCGCTTTGTTTATTCAAGCCATTATAGCTGTAATTGAAACGCATGTGTGCGTTCGATTGAGGAACCTGACGCGATGGAGTACGTCCATTCAGCAGGGTTTTAAGAATACCATCCTGCACCAGAACCAGTCGCTCCTCAGGTATTACACCTTCTGCATCAATATCGAAAGTACCGATAAGCGGAATATTCTGATACTCTCTCAGAAATGGTTCAGCTGTTATAGTGAGATCACTGGAAATAATGGCTTTATTGATTCTAGCTTGAAGAGCATTACTATTTTCTTCATAGTAAATATTCATCTGGTGGCTGCTTTGCAGGTTTTCTCTCGAGGCTATTAAAGCATCAGAGCCGGAGAACAGAAATCGTTCCAGGGTTTCAGCCGCTACTTCGCCTACAATCAATACAGGTCCGTAATAATTATCATCATAGCGTTCAGCACTCCTGAGGGCCAGTAAATTATCAACCATTTTCAGGATATCCTTTTTAATAGAATCTGCGGCAGGTAGCTCATCAGGTATAAAAACCGTATAGGTAATATTCTTATTGAGTCGTTCACTATCGTCGGACAAGGTCTTTGCATACACGGATAGTGTTGTAATATTGAAAGGAAATTGTACTTCCGTCCCTTCGCTGTTGTTAAAATATACTGTCGATCTGAAAATGCTGAGAGCCACGGATGAAGAATATATTTCAGGAAAATTTTTCAGTATCCCAGAAATGAATTTCACTTTTTCTTCAAGCATTTTCTTTTGATTATCGGGGGCCTGATAATAGGTATATTTTTTAACCATTGGGGAACGGCTAAAATCGGCAATTTCCAGATCGGTTCCTTCAAGTTGTTTGTGTTCAATTTGGGCAATCTTGTTTTTATAGGTTTGAGCAGCTGAGTAATATACATTATTGGTTGTTAGCCACAAAGAACGACGAATTCCGAAATAATCATCTTGAACAGGCATATCGATACTGGGCCGGAACATAGTTTCTTCAGGCTGTGAGGAAGAGAAATTTTCATCATTGATTTCATAATCACCTACCATTAAACGCACATGCCAGTCTTTGTATTTTAAATCGCTTGAACGAACCAGTGCACCCAATGTGGCAATGATCTGAATTTGTTCGGCATCGGCAATTGTGTAGGCAATAAAGAAGGGTTTGTCCAGGTCCTCTGCATCTAATCCCTCAAGGTTCCGGTATAATTCATCGCGCATGGCGCTCATAATAATACTATCGGAAGATGTTTGTGAAAAAAGTTTTATAGCAGGAGTAATCAGGAGAATAGAAAATATAAACACCAGGCAAGCATTAGGGATTCTTTTATATTTTTTAAATAAACACATCATAGTTACTTACTTTCGGTTAAAGGACCTGTCGGGGTTGGGCAACAAGGGTAACTGGCTATCGTATTCCGGAGTTTTCTGGGTTTCAATCTTCCTCACCAGGAGTGCCGGAGCAATAGTCGTTACCGGAATATGTCCCGATTCAGCTCCGCAAAAACCAGTGAACACTTCTTTTTCTTTCCCGGCAGCAATAATATTGGAGAACATGGTTAGCGGAGTTCCTATAAGTTCTACACCCGAGACCAGTTCATCGGGGCGACCATCGACATATATTCGGTATACTTCAATAGGATTTATATCGAAGACATTGGCATTGTACCTGTCGGTAAATGTCAAACCTCCGATCACTTCCTTAAAATAATAGCCATAGTCTTTTTTCTGCTTTTTACATTCTTTGATCAGCATTTTCCTCAGCTCATTATCATCATAAGGTTTTGAACTTTCTATAATGAGATTCGACTGACGTGATACAGGAGCAAAACCTGGCTGAGCTCTACCATGGCCGTTTGAATTTGCGAATTCCCGTATCGGACGACGTGACATCAGAAAACCCTGAAGGATACCATCTTTCACCAGGATCACCCTTTGTGAAATTATTCCCTGATCGTCATATTTATAAGTCCCGATAAGATACTGTCCCTTCCATTCCTGAAGAGTAGGATCGGAGATTACCTGAAACTCCTCGGGGAGTACTTCTTTATCAAGCTTATCTTTAAATGTCTGACCATCGTCAAGACTCTCGAGCCGGTGTCCTTCCACTCTGTGCCCGAAAATTTCATGAAAAAAAACTCCGGCAGCTGCAGGTGAAAGTATAGCTGGCCCGGCATAGGGTTCCGCCATAACAGCCTGGTTCATGCTTAGCAGTTTGTCATAGAGTTTATGAAAATCTTTAAGCATTGTTTCATGCGAGGGAAGGTCATCAATCTGAAAAGCTGTGTAGGATTTTTGTATGGGTAAAACAGCACCACTTTTATGGCGAATGCTGCCGATAAATTGCAGCTGACAATATTTTGTATTCTGAACAATACAACTTCCTTCCGAAGTAAGAAGGTATTTTCTTTGTAAAACTACATTGACTGAAGCTTCGCTATGGAAAATAATTGTATCGTTACCAAATATTGATGTATATTCTAATAATCTGGAGGTCCATTCGTCTTCGTCGAAATTCAGTTCTTGTTCGCTAAAAGGAGGATCGTAATGTACGGTAGGTGTCTCTTTTGAAAAATCGCCGGAGGTATGATCAGAAGAAGGTATCTTCATATTCTGTAACGCGGTAAATTTACTCGCGGCGTTCTTATAGGCCTGGTCGGATAATCGCCAAAGCACTTGTTTAATGGCATCCGATTCATTTTCGAAGGGCAGACTTGAACCCATAACTTCCATCTGTTCCGACATGGAAAAATTGCCCTGTAATTCGTGTGTATTATCGAATGAATAATCGCCAACCCTTACCATAACTGTCAGAGCTCTGTTGTGTGAGTTGTTTTTGCCAACAAGACTGGCAAAGGAAGCACGTAAATTGTATGAAGTTGTTTCATCGACCCGGTAATCGATATAGTAAAGCGAAGGATTCTGCCCGGTGAGTTCATCTACTTCCCGGTTAAGTTCTTCTTTAAGTATGTTGACCAGTGTATCTTTAGCCTGTAAAGGGAAAACAGCAAAACAAAATAGTGCAAACACAACATAATAGAATCGATTTTTCCATACACTTCTCATATGCTTTTCTGTTTTTTCGAGGGAGTCAATTTTATTATTATTACGGCGCTGTAAAGCGGCATAAGGTATATATTAAAACACAGATTTCAAACCTATTATTATCTGTTCACCTATTAAGATTTGTTAAAATAACAAGCTGGTAAGAACGGTTTCATTATACTATAACCAATTACCTGCAGATTGGTTCTTTCCCTTTCTTGATATGGCGCCTTTATATTCAACTATTTTTAAGTTTTACTGAAAAAGCTAATAAATACTTAATCACAAATCACATCTTTACCGGGATGATCGTAGAAACCGAACATAATATTAATTTGTTCATGAGTAATGCGTAATTCTGAAAGCTCAGGAATTTCGTTACGACTGAACCAGTCGGCTGCAGTTGTTTCCATGCCGGGTTTAACATGTTGGCCAGAATCTTTGCATAGAATAAATAGCTTATATACATGATAAATATCGGGAGGATGGCTGTGCTTCATTTTATCAAATACTGCCAGTAAGCGTTCTGGAGTAACCTTGATACCGGCTTCTTCGAACACTTCCTTTTCAGCAATTTCGAAGGGTGAAAAACCTACATCGGCCCAGCCTCCGGGGAGTGTCCACTTGCCATCGAGGGCTTCACGCACCATGAGAATTTTTCCTTTTCGAAATATGACTCCCCGAACATCGACTTTGGGAGTCTGGTAACCTTCCTCGCTGGCAAACATGTCACGGATTTTTTCAACGGGAGCGCCGGTATATTTCTTTAAGATGCTAATGCTTAATTTCCTTAACCTCTGATATCGGTCGATATCGAATTTATTCTCACTATAGGCAAGTCCTGCCTGGGCGATAGATTGAATTTCTTTTGCTATTTGTAACCAGTCAAAGCTCATGCTTTCCATTTATCTGTATTAGGTCCTACCGTCAGGTTTATATTCATCCCAGCTTTTTATTTTGATATCTTCTGCCGTAAGTTTACAAATTCCGGTAAGGAAAGCGCTGGCAAGTCTTGCATTTGTAATAATTGGAATATTGAAATCTACGGCACTTCTACGTATAGTATAATCGTTACTTAATTCAGTTGAAGTAAGATCTTTTGGTATGTTAATAACAAGATCAATTTTCCCACTGCTTAAATAATCGAGTGTATTGGGTTTCTTCTTTTCATCGGGCCATGCAAGTATGGTACTTGCCAATCCATTCATTTTAAGAAACTGGGCCGTTCCACGAGTGGCGAATAGGTTGTATCCTTTTTCGGCAAGCAATCGGCAACTGTTTAATAATTCAACCTTTGAACGCATGGGACCTGTTGAAAGCAGAATATTCTTTTCCGGGAAATTGTAACCTACGGATAACATGGCTTTCAGAATGGCTTCATAGAAATCGTCCCCAATACAACCTACTTCTCCTGTCGATGACATATCTACACCCAGTATAGGATCAGCTTTTGAAAGGCGGGAGAATGAAAATTGCGGAGCTTTCACGCCCAAATATTCCAGATCGAAAATAGTGGAACTGGGTTTTTCTACTTCTTTACCCAGCATAACCTGGGTTGCCAGATCGATTAAATTAGTTTTAAGGACTTTCGAAACAAACGGAAAGCTTCGTGAAGCCCTAAGATTACATTCTATCACTTTAATATCATTATCCTTTGCCAGGAATTGCATGTTGAAGGGACCGCTGATATCGAGTGCCTTTGCAATTTGCCTGCTGATTTTTTTAATGCGCCGCAGTGTTTCGAAATAGATTTTTTGTGCAGGAAATATCATGGTGGCATCGCCGGAATGCACCCCTGCAAATTCAACATGCTCGCTGATGGCATAGGCTACAAGCTCGCCTTTTTTTGCGACCGCATCGATCTCAATTTCTTTTGCCTGCTGAATGAACTCGGATACTACCACAGGGTATTGTTTTGACACCTTGGCAGCAAGATTCAGAAAATGTTCCATTTCATCCCGGTTCGATACTACATTCATAGCAGCTCCCGAAAGTACATAGGAAGGGCGGATAAGAATGGGGAAACCTACTTCGACAACAAATTTGTTTATATCCTTAATACTGCTTAATTCTTTCCACCGTGGTTGATCAATTTTAAGGGTATCGAGTAAACTTGAAAATTTGTGTCGGTTTTCAGCATTATCAATATTTTCAGGCGATGTTCCCAGAATTTTCACATTTTGTCCATGAAGGCGCATAGCCAGATTATTGGGTATTTGTCCTCCAACCGAAACAATAACTCCTTTTGGCTGTTCAAGATCGATAATATCCATCACCCGCTCAAATGTGAGCTCGTCAAAGTAGAGGCGGTCACACATATCGTAATCGGTGCTGACGGTTTCCGGGTTATAGTTGATCATAACCGAGCGGTAACCTTCCTTGTTAATAGTATAGAGAGAATTTACACTGCACCAGTCGAATTCGACACTACTTCCAATTCTGTATGCGCCTGATCCTAAAACGATGACGGATTTATTACTATCGTTATAGACGAGATCGTGCATTTTACCTCCGTATGTCAGATAGAGATAATTGGTTTGTGCCGGGAATTCGGCAGCCAATGTATCAATTTGTTTTACAACCGGGATAATACCTTTTTGGATACGATGAGATCGAACCTTAAGAAGATTGGTTTCGATATATTCATGAGTGTCTTTTAAGACAAGGCGTGCAACCTGAAAATCGGAAAACCCCATCTCCTTTGCTCTGAGGAGATCTTCATCGGGCAATTCATTCAGAGAATTAAATTGTTCAAGCTTCTTCTCATGCTCACGAATAGCCTGTAATTTATAGAGAAACCAGGGATCGATTTTTGTTAAATCGTGAATTTGTTCGACAGAATAACCTTTTTCAAAAGCTGCAGCTATAACAAAAATCCGCATATCGGTCGGATTTGAAAGTTCTTTATCTATATCCCCGAATTCAAGATCCCGGTTTCCGATAAATCCATGCATTCCTTGACCTATCATCCGTAAGCCTTTTTGTATTACCTCCTCAAAACTTCTTCCGATGGCCATCACCTCACCTACGCTTTTCATGTTGCTCCCGATATGCTTTTCAACACCGATAAATTTATTGAGGTCCCAACGTGGAATTTTACATACTATATAATCAAGTGCTGGTTCGAAAAAGGCGGGAGTCGTTTTTGTGATCGAGTTTTTCAGTTCGTGCAGCCCGTAACCGAGACCGAGCTTTGCTGCTACAAAAGCCAGCGGATAACCTGTGGTTTTCGAAGCCAGCGCACTGGAACGGGAAAGGCGGGCATTTACTTCTATTACCCGGTAGGCTTCCGATTGGGGATCGAGTGCATACTGGATATTGCATTCACCGATAACACCAATATGACGGATGATTTTTATGGCAAGCTGACGCAAGCCATGATATTCTGAATTAGTAAGTGTCTGTGAAGGAGCAACCACAATGCTTTCACCTGTATGTATACCTAATGGATCAAAATTCTCCATGTTACATACGGTGATACAATTATCATATTTATCGCGTACGACCTCGTACTCAACTTCTTTCCAACCCTTCAACGATTTTTCAACCAGGATTTGTTTTGAATAGGAAAATGCCTGACTTGCTCGTTGTTTCATTTCTTCTGGTGTATTACAGAATCCCGATCCCTGGCCACCAAGTGTATAGGCTGCCCTGATGATAACCGGATAACCAAGATTTTTAGCGGCCTTGAGAGCATCGTCCACAGTAGTTACTGCAACACTTTTTATTGTTTTAATCTGTATTTGATCGAGTTTTTTCACGAACAAATCACGATCTTCCGTATCCATTATTGCCTGTACTGGCGTCCCTAAAACCTGTACATTGTTTCGAGCCAGTGCTCCCGATTTATGCAGTTCGATCCCGCAATTAAGGGCTGTTTGTCCGCCAAACGAAAGCAAAATACCCTGGGGCTTTTCTTTCTCCAATATTTTTTCGACGAAATAAGGGGTCACCGGAAGGAAATAAATCTTATCGGCGATTCCTTCAGTAGTTTGAACCGTTGCAATATTTGGATTAATCAGGATAGTTTTTACTCCTTCTTCTTTAAGTGCTTTAAGTGCTTGAGAGCCAGAATAATCGAATTCGCCTGCTTCACCGATTTTGAGTGCGCCAGAGCCCAAAATAACTATCTTATTAATTGATTTATCCATTTATTCCTCGTAGTATTGAATCGTGTTTATTTAACCGGCGCAAAAGTACAAATAATTTGAATATACGGTTTGTTAATTAGAGGAAATTGCATATTTTTGCACGATCAATGAATAATTATTCAGATGGGAAACAGGACCGAACGTTTATTAACCATTAAAGAATTGATATCTTCCCTGAAGATCTCCAGTCAGGAAGAATTACTTGGTCTCTTAGAGGAACGTGGATTGACCTACACACAGGCCACGCTTTCAAGAGATTTAAAATTTTTAAAAGTAAATAAGATAGCAGATCCGGAGAAGGGATATATATATGAGCTTCCGGAGCAGCATGTGGTTATGAATGATGTGGCAGAATCTTATGCTGCTCAGGGATTTATATCCATAAAATTCGCAAATAACCTGGGAGTTATCAAAACTATGCCAGGATATGCTCCAAGTATAGCGTCGATGATTGATAAATCGAATCCTTTCGAAATTGTCGGGACTATTGCGGGTGATGATACAATCCTGATTATCCCTCACGATAATGTATCTGAGAGGGATGTTCTAAATACTCTTATACTTATAATCCCTGAGCTAAAAGAAAAACTGGGATAGCATATTAGGATTGACCGTTGAGTAGTTGCATGACTCTTTTCATAGATAAACTAAGCTATACTGCACTTCGGTCAACTTGTTTTCTGTGAATGATTTAAAAACAATATATGAAAAGCAATAAAGTAGTTTTAGCATACAGTGGCGGACTTGATACTTCGGTGATTTTAAAATGGCTGATCGATAAAAACTATGAGGTTATAGCCTATGTGGCTGATGTGGGGCAGGATGATGATTTTGAGGAAGTAAAGGCGAAAGCTCTTAAGATAGGAGCATCGAAGGTATATATTGAAGATCTGCAAAAGGAATTTGTAACCGATTATATTTTCCCGGCTATAAAAGCAAATGCTATGTACGAGGGTCGCTATCTTTTGGGAACTGCTCTCGCACGGCCCCTAATTGCAAAAAGACATATTGAGATTGCCACTAAAGAAGGAGCTGAGTATGTATCGCATGGTGCTACCGGTAAAGGAAACGACCAGGTGAGATTTGAACTTACTTTTTATGCACTTGAACCTAAAATAAAAGTCCTGGCTCCATGGAAAATGCAGGAATTTCTTGATAAATTCAAGGGGAGGACCGATATGCTCAATTATGCTGAAAAATATAATATTCCTGTAAAGGCTTCCCTGAAGAAACCGTATAGTGAGGACGACAATCTCATGCATATAAGTCATGAAGCAGGAATACTCGAAGATCCGAAATATAAAGCTGAAAAGGAAATGCTGGTTAAAATGGTGACTCCCCAGGATGCTCCTGATAAAGAAACAAGTCTTGAGATTCATTTCAAGGACGGAATCCCTGTTAAAGTAATAAATACTATTAACGGAATTACAAAAAAAGATCCGCTGGAATTGTTTTTATACCTTAATAAGCTCGGGGGAGAAAACGGAATCGGCCTACTCGATATGGTGGAAAATCGCTTTGTAGGGATTAAATCAAGAGGAGTATACGAAACTCCTGCAGGTGAAATTCTTATTAAGGCTCACATGGATATAGAAGGGATAGCAATGGACCGCGAAGTGATGCGGCTGCGAAATATGCTTTCGCCAGTTTTCAGTGAAATAGTATACAATGGCTTCTGGTTCAGTCCCGAGATGGATTTTTTAATGGCTTCCATCGATAAAAGCCAGGAGTTGATAGATGGCATTGTATACCTTACTCTTTATAAGGGCAATGTAATAATTAATGGTCGTGAATCGCCGAGCTCACTTTATAACCAGGATCTATCAAGTATGGATATCGAGGGAGGTTTCGATCAGAAAGACAGTGCCGGATTTATTAAAATCAATGCAATCCGGCTTATGGCACATAATGCGATAATTAAGAAACAGGGAGAAAAAATTATTAAATAATCTGATTTATGAAGCTCTGGCAAAAGGGGACAGAAATCAATAAGCGTATTGAGAAATTTACGATTGGTCGCGATCGTGAACTGGATCTTTTATTGGCAGGATACGATGTTTTAGGCTCGCTTGCACATATTGCTATGCTTTGCAAGGTAGGATTACTTGATTCATCGGAACATAAATTATTAAAAACAGAGTTAAAGGCAATCTATAGAAAGATTGAAGCAGGAAGTTTTACAATCGATGAAGGCATTGAAGATATTCATTCACAGATAGAGTTTTTACTTACCCAGAAGTTAGGTGATGCCGGTAAAAAGATACATAGTGCCCGCTCTCGCAATGACCAGATACTGGTCGACCTTAAATTATTCACTCGCCATAATCTGTTTCAGATTGTGGATGCCGTTACAACTCTGTTTAATACACTTGTAGCATTAAGCGAGAAACATAAAACCATTTTAATGCCTGGCTATACCCATCTTCAGGTTGCCATGCCATCGTCATTTGGTCTATGGTTTGGGGCTTACGCGGAAAGTTTTACGGATGATTTATTACTGTTGCAAACCGCTTTACGGATCACCAACCAGAATCCATTAGGTTCAGCAGCTGGCTATGGTTCTTCATTTCCGATTGACAGGCAGATGACAACAGATCTTTTAGGTTTCGATTCCCTGAATTATAATGTTATTTATGCTCAGATGGGTCGTGGCAAAGTTGAACGAACAGTTGCCTATGCGCTAAGCTCTGTAGCCAGTACACTCTCAAAAATGGCCTATGACTGCTGTCTCTTCATGAGTCAGAATTTTGGGTTTATCAGTCTTCCTGAAGAATTAACTACAGGTTCGAGCATAATGCCGCATAAAAAAAATCCGGATGTATTTGAATTAGTGCGTGCAAAAAGTAATAAAATCATGGCCCTGGCTGCTGAAATACATTTGATAGGAAATAACTTGCCTTCGGGCTATTTCAGAGATTTTCAGATTATTAAGGAATCCTATCTGGAATCATTCGGTACTTTGCTTGATTGCCTTGAAATAACAAATTATGTTATCGGAAGAATTGAAGTCAGAAATGACCTGCTCGAAGAAGAAAAATACAAATACATTTTTAGTGTGGAAGAGGTAAATCGTGAAGTTTTAAAAGGTGTACCTTTCAGAGAATCCTATAAGCTTGTAGGAGACAAGATCAGAAAAGGTGAATATGAACCTGACAGGACGATCCATCATACACATGAAGGGAGTATCGGAAATTTAAGTAACAAAAATATTAAAAAGAAATTTGTAGGAATTTTGGCTGAATTTAACCGCGAAAAAGTGGAGCAGGCCGAAAGGGAACTTTTAAAATGATAGTTTATGTGTAAAAGCAGGATTGTAGTGCGTATCGAAATATCGACACTTTCAAATTCCGATGGGAAATTTAACCATCAGAAAATGGATCGTTTGGCCATGGTTCTGTCCAATTTAAATAACAGTGGCAAACAGGTAATTGTGGTAAGTTCGGGAGCTATTGCTTTAGGAATAGATAAAATGAGAATAAAAAATCAACCAACAAGCTATGAGGAGATGCAGGCTATTGCTGCTGTTGGACAGGCAGAACTCATCAGGTTTTACCAACATTATTTCGATCAGTATAACCAAATAGTGGCTCAGGTGTTACTCATAGGGGACATTATGGATAATGTTACTAGGGTTAAGAATACTCAAAATACATTTGACACGCTCCTTGAAATGAATATCATTCCGATAGTGAATGAAAATGATGCTGTATCTCTTACGGATATTGAACTTGATGATAATTATATACTTGCATTGCAAGTAGCAAAAATCACTAAGGCAGATATTATCCTCATTAAAATGGATACCAATAGCAAATTCATTATTCAACCGCGTAATAAACTGAATGCAAAATTTGTTTCTGATGAAACCCAACTTTTTAAAGAACTGGAGAAGACCTGTAATGAAATAGTTTGTGACGATTCTGCAGAATTATTTTTTCCTGAATCGATTAAAGATATTGTCTTGAATTAAAGCTAATGATGAACATGAGGGAAAGTTTTAAATATAAAAAGCGAATAGTAGTTAAAGTCGGAACATCTTCACTATCCTATGCAAATGGGCGATTAAACTTTCAGCGAATTGCTAATTTATCATATGTCTTAAGTGCTCTTCGTAATCGAAATCTGGAAATTGTTTTGGTAAGTTCAGGGGCGATTGGTGTTGGAGCCGGCCGTCTGGGAATGCTAAACAGACCTGTTGAACTTTCAAAAAAACAGGCGTTGGCAGCCGTTGGTCAGGCAGAATTGATAAAGATTTATCAAAAATTCTTCGAAGGATATAATCAGACTGTGGCGCAGGTTTTACTTACAAAAGATATAGTTACTATACCCGACAGACATCAGAATGCGAAAAGTACGCTACTAAAGTTAATGGAGATGGGGATCATTCCAATAATCAATGAGAACGATACCATTTCTACCTACGAAATAGAATTTGGCGATAACGATACACTTTCAGCCAATGTTGCTCAACTCATAGAGGCCGATCTCCTTATTTTACTTAGCGATATCGACGGATTATATTCTGCTGATCCGAAAAAAGAAGATAAAGCAGAAATTATCCGCTCGGTTGATAAGATCACTCCCGAACTGGAAAAACTGGCTTCGGGGACAGGCACATCATTTGGAACCGGCGGAATGGTTACCAAGATATCTGCGGCTAAAATTTGCATCGATGCCAATATCGATACCATTATAACTAATGGGAACGATCCTTCGATAATATTTGATATTCTTGAAGGGAAAGAAGTAGGAACTCATTTCGTTGCTAATAAATCTGTTATTTTAAAAGATTAACACTATCATGAATCAGGTTTTACTTCAGAAAGGGAATAATGTAAAAACTGCTGCAAGACAATTGGTGAAATATACCACCGATAAAAAGAATTCTGCGCTTGCATTAATTGCTGAAGAAATTGAAGTTCATCGCAACGATATAAAAAAAGCAAACGCAATTGATTTAAGTGAGGGTCAGAAAAAAGGGCTCTCAACAGCTTTTCTTGATCGTCTTGAACTTACCGATAAGCGGATCGATGGGATGATCAGAGTTTTGCACGATGTAATAAGCCTGAAAGATCCTGTCGGAGAAATTATTGGAATGAATACTTTACCCAATGGACTGCGGGTTGGACAAATGCGAATGCCCCTTGGGGTTATTGGGATTATTTTTGAATCACGGCCAAATGTATGTATCGAAGTGGCTGCGCTTACAATAAAATCGGCAAACGGAGTAATATTACGGGGTGGATCGGATGCGATTCATTCCAATATTGCACTCACAAAAATCATTAAAGACGGATTAAAAAAAGCAGGACTTCCTGAAGCCGCAGTAGAAGTGATCGAAGATACCGATCGTGAGTCAGTAAAGGACCTTCTTCGCATGCGCGATTATATCGATATTATTATACCACGCGGGAGCTTAAATCTGATTCGTTTTGTAGAGGAACACTCCTTAATACCAGTAATTCGTCACGATCTGGGAATCTGTCATACCTATGTTGATGAATATGCCGATATAGATATGGCAATATCGGTGGCTTATAACGCAAAAGTTCAACGACCGGGAGTTTGCAACTCAATGGAAACTTTATTGGTGCATCAAAAAATAGCTGCTGAGTTTTTGCCAAAAATTAAAATAGAATTCGACAAAGCAGGAGTGGAACTCAGAGGATGCCGAAAAACAAAAAAATATTTATCCGCTATAAAAGACGCAACCGAAGAAGACTGGAAAACAGAATACCTCGATCTGATATTATCGATAAAAACAGTAAACTCTGTCGATGAGGCCATCGATCATATAAATATTTATGGTTCGCATCACAGTGATGCTATTATAAGCGAAAATTATACACGTTGTATGCAATTTCTTAATGAAGTGGATTCAGCTGCCTGCTTTATTAATGCGTCCACACGTTTTACCGATGGTAATGAGTTCGGGCTCGGAGCCGAAATGGGGATCAGCAATCAAAAACTTCATGTTCGCGGTCCAATGGGATTAAAAGAATTAACCTCGGCTAAGTACATTATTTTTGGTAGCGGACAAATTAGAAATTAAGAACAATATAGAAAAATTAAGAAAACAAAGTATGAGCTATAAATCAGACCAGATATATTATCAATTCATTGTTTGGCAACACTGTCCTAAAATTTAGTACAAACTTGAAAATTTAAATAGCTATGGATTTTCTTAATCATTTGGATCAACTTTCAATCGATGTATCGCAAATCGATAAAGAATTATTTACACGATTCGATGTCAAACGGGGACTTCGAAATCAGAATGGATCCGGAGTACTTGTCGGGCTCACTAATATTGGTGATGTTGTTGGCTATGAAAAGGAAGGAGATAAAGTAATCCCGGCGCATGGACGTTTATATTATCGCGGTCTTGAGGTGACTGAACTGGTAAAGGGATTCCAGCAGGATGGACGGCATGGATATGACGAAACCGTATTTTTGCTGCTATCAGGTAAACTTCCTACTAAGGATGAATTAATGCGCTTCACCTCATATTTAGCTGGATTGCGTGATTTACCACAGTATTTTACGAAAAACATGATACTCTCTTTACGAGGAAGAAATATCATGAATATGTTGGCAAGGTCAGCATTGGTTTTGTATACAATGGACGATTATGCTGAGGACCATTCACATATGAATGTTCTACGCCAGTCGCTCAATCTTATCGCTAAATTCCCGGTCATCACAGCCTATTCTTATTTTGGATTCCGGCATTCCTATCAGCGAAAATCGCTTATTATTCGTCATCCGGAGCCCGGTCTCAGTACGGCTGAAAATTTCTTGTATATGATTAAAGGCGACAGATACACGCGTTTGGAAGCAGATATTCTAGATCTTAACCTGGTGCTTCATGCCGAGCATGGCGGAGGTAACAATTCAACTTTTACAACACGTGTTGTCAGCTCAGCCGGAACCGATACCTATTCAACAATTGCAGCAGCACTAGGTTCGCTGAAAGGTTTCTTGCACGGTGGAGCCAATCTTCAGGTAGTAGAAATGATAAGAGATATCAAGAAAAATGTCAAGGATTGGACGGATAAAAATGAATTATCGGAATATTTATTGAAAATTCTGCATGGACATGCCGGTGATGGTTCAGGAAAAATTTATGGGATTGGGCATGCCATATATACACTATCGGATCCAAGAGCAATACTCTTAAAACAAAAAGCGAAGGAACTTGCTGATGAAAAGGGTAAAATGGATGAATTTTCACTTTACGATAATATAGAACAACTTGCACCAGAAGTCTTGGCCAAATTCAAAGGAGGCGATAATGTTAAAATTGTTAGTCCGAATGTAGATTTTTATTCAGGATTTGTATATCGTTGCATCGATCTTCCCATGGAACTATATACTCCGATTTTTGCTGTTTCACGTATGGCAGGATGGTGTGCACATCGCATCGAGGAAATTACATCCAGCTCAAAACGTATCATTCGGCCTGCCTATAAAAATGTATATGGACAGGTAGAATACGAGAACCTTGAAGAAAGGACAAGATAAATAGCTGTATATTTATACAAAACTCATTCATATTTATAATAAATTACTTTTAATTCTTTTCTGAATTGAAGAAATATACTATCTTTGAAAGCTCAAAGACACCCCATTATGAAGACCAAAAAGAATAGTAAATCTTCTAATAAAGCAACAGACTCTGCGTAAGAATGGCTTTTTTATATAAGGTGGGTTGAATAAGAAAATAAAGTATTATGGTTAAAGGATTTCCTAAAGCACAGGGGTTATATGACCCTCAAAATGAGCACGATAGTTGTGGAATCGGATTTGTAACCCAGATTAAGGGAATAAAATCACACGATATCATTAAGAAGGGTCTTGAGGTTTTAGTGAATATGACTCATAGAGGAGCTGAAAGTGCTGATAATTTATCGGGCGATGGCGCTGGAATACTGATTCAACTGCCCCATAACTATTTTGTTCAGAAGGGGATCAGGGTACCCGCAGAGGGGAGATATGGAGCAGGTCTCATTTTTCTCCCAAAAGACATAAAATATCGAAAACAATGTGAGGAAATTCTTATTAATACTATTACAAGTGAAGGTTTGGATGTTATTGAATTTACGGATGTCAAAGTTGATAATTCAGTACTGGGAGAAATATCTCATGCTACCGAACCTTTTATCAAGCAAATATTTGTTACAGGTAATTATCCAGAACAGGGAATGCTTGAACGAAAACTATTTATAGCCCGTAAACTTGCTGAAAAGGCTGTACGTGAATCTAATATTAAAGAAAAGAAGGCATTTTATATTCCCAGTCTTTCCTCAAAAGTTTTTATATATAAGGGAATGTTAACTCCCGATCAGGTTGAACGATATTTTATTGATCTACGTGATCCCAATATGATAAGTGCTATTGCACTAGTACATTCACGTTTTTCGACTAATACTTTTCCAACCTGGGATTTAGCTCAACCCTTTCGGTTTGTTGCCCATAATGGAGAGATCAATACCATAAAAGGAAACCGCATGTGGATGACCGCGCGGGAATCGATAATGAAATCGGATTTGTTTGGCGATGATCTTGAAAAACTGTTTCCTATTATTGAACCCAATAAATCTGACTCTGCTTCCTTCGATAATGCATTGGAATTTCTTGTACTTACAGGTAAATCTTTGCCGCATGCACTCAGTATGTTAATACCAGAATCATGGAATGATAAAAACCCTATACCACCCAGCCTGAAAGCTTATTATGAATACCAGTCTACTCTCATGGAGCCCTGGGATGGACCTGCATCATTAGTGTTCAGCGATGGCCGGTATATTGGGGGTACGCTCGACCGAAATGGTTTGCGTCCTTCACGATATGTTATAACCAAGGACGATTTAATTGTTATGGGTTCAGAGGTAGGTGTACAAATCTTCGAACCGGAACAAGTAAAAGAAAAAGGGCGTCTTCGTCCGGGCAAAATCCTGCTTGTCGACACAAAAATGGGGGTTATTGTCCCCGATGAAGAAGTGAAACGCCAGCTGACCGATAGAAATCCCTATGCACAATGGTTAGCGGAGAATCGGGTTGAGCTCGGGGAAATAAAGGTCAAAAAACGTGTACTTACAACACTTGGAGATAATTTTGAAATATACCTAAGGGAATTCGGATATACTAAAGAAGATTTAGATGTTCTTTTAAAACCTATGGCCTTGCAGGGACAGGAACCGATTCATTCTATGGGTAACGATACACCTTTAGCTCTTTTCTCCGATAAACCACAACGTTTCTTCAATTATTTTAAACAGCTTTTCGCTCAGGTAACCAATCCTCCAATCGACCCAATTCGTGAGGGTCTTGTAATGGCACTGACAAATTACATAGGATCGATTTCAAAAAATATACTTTTCGAGTCATCGGGTCATTGCAAACTTATTAAGTTCTTTTCGCCCATAGTATCTAATACCGATCTGAACAAACTCCGGAATCTTAGGGAGGAGAATTTTTCTTATATTGAGATACCCATCCTTTTTCCTGCGAAAGGTAAAGGATTAGGTAAAGGTCTTGAAATGGCCCTGGAAGATATTTGCCAAAAAGCTGAACAGGCAGTTGATGTTGGTAAAAACTTTATTATTCTAACCGACCGGGGCATCAATGAAAATATGGCCCCTATTCCTTCGTTATTAGCTACTTCGGCCGTCCATCACCATTTAATCCGTTCAAAAAAGCGCATGCAGGTTGGAGTAGTAGTAGAGACTGCCGAAGCCCGCGAAGTAAACCATTTCGCATTGCTTATCGGATATGGTGCCAGTGTTGTAAATCCCTATGCGGCATTTGCCGTTATTGAAGAAAGATGTCTTAAAGGTGAAATTGAAATAGATTACGTTATTGCGCGCGAAAACTATATCAAAGCAATTGACAAAGGCTTGTTGAAAATCCTTTCCAAGATGGGGATTTCTACCTTAAGAAGTTATCATGGTTCACAGATTTATGAAGCCATTGGAGTAGGCAATGAAATTATTGAGAAGTATTTTACAGGAACAGATTCCAGAATCGGTGGCATTGGGTTCGAGGAAACAGCTAAAGAAGCACTGATAAGTCATTCCCAGGCTTTTGGGAACGACCCGAAGTTACTTCACGGACTTAAGACGGAAGGCATCTATCATTTTCGTTACGATGGTGAAAAACATGGTTGGAATCCCGAATCGATTGGATTACTACAATGGGCTACGAGGGCCAAAGATTATAGTAAATTCAAAGAATTTACCACACTGGTAGATCATCAAAACCGGAAACCCCATTTTTTGCGCGGTTGTGTAAATATTAAAAAAGGTAAACCTATACCTATCGAAGAAGTTGAAGCAGCTGAAACAATCATGAAACGTTTTGTCACTGGTGCTATGTCATATGGGTCAATAAGCAAAGAAGCGCATGAGGCATTAGCCATTACTATGAATAGGATTGGGGGCAAAAGCAATACGGGCGAGGGAGGTGAAGATACGAAACGATTTAAACCGAAAGAAGATGGTACATGGGCCCGAAGTGCTATTAAACAAGTAGCCTCGGGGAGGTTTGGCGTTACTACCAACTATCTTGTAAATGCCGATGAAATACAGATAAAAATTGCCCAGGGAGCAAAACCAGGTGAAGGTGGCCAATTGCCCGGCTTCAAAGTGGATAAAGTTATTGCTCATCTTCGACATAGTACTCCGGGTATTACATTAATATCTCCTCCGCCACATCACGATATTTATTCTATCGAAGATCTGGCCCAATTGATTTTCGACCTGAAGTGCACAAACCCAAAAGCCAGAATTAACGTTAAGCTGGTTTCAGAGAGAGGAGTAGGTACTGTTGCAGCAGGTGTAGTCAAAGCTTATGCCGACAGTATAACTATATCAGGTATGGAAGGTGGAACAGGGGCCAGTCCCGCAAGCTCTATCAAGCATGCCGGTTTGCCCATGGAACTCGGAATTTCTGAGGTTCAGCAAACCCTGGTTATGAACAATCTTCGCGACAGGGTTCGTCTGCAAACCGACGGGCAGATGAAAACGGGACGCGATGTAATTTACGCGGCACTATTGGGGGCTGAAGAATTTGGATTTGCTACGGCGGCCCTGGTGGTTTTAGGGTGTATCATGATGCGTAAGTGCCATCTGAATACGTGTCCTGTTGGTGTGGCTACACAAGATAAAGAATTGCGAAAACGTTTCCTTGGTAAATCGGAGTTTGTAATAAATTATTTCAATTTTCTGGCAACAGAAATCTGTGAATATCTGGCTGAAATGGGAATTCGCAAATTCGATGATATTGTGGGACGCACTGACTTGTTGGAACAGCGCACCGATATAGAACATAGGAAAGCCTCAAAAATTGATTTGTCGAGATTACTTTACCGGCCTAAAGAAGCCGATATTTACGAAAACCATTGTGTATGTTTCCAGAATCATAAAATAGAGGACATCATGGATCGCGGACTTATTAAGCAGGCTGCTAGTTCCATAAAAAACAAAAACAAAGTCTGGATTTCACGTAAAATACAAAATACGGATCGGACTGTTGGAGCTATGTTATCGGGTGAAATAAGTCGTATCTACGGAGAAGAGGGTCTCCCCGATAAAACCATAAATTGTATGTTTACCGGGTCAGCCGGACAGAGTTTTGGAGCCTTTCTTGTAAAAGGGCTTAATTTTTACCTGGAAGGTGATACGAACGATTATATGGGAAAAGGTATGTCTGGCGGACGCATTATTATCGTTCCTCCCAGGGGCTCCACATTTAAACCTGAGGAAAACATTATCATCGGTAATACTGTCCTTTATGGGGCAACAAACGGTGAAGCATATATACAGGGTGTTGCCGGCGAAAGGTTTTGTGTCCGGAATTCAGGAGCCAGGGCTGTTGTAGAAGGTGTGGGTGACCATTGTTGTGAATATATGACAGGCGGGCGCACTGTTGTGCTTGGACGCACAGGACGTAATTTTGCAGCAGGTATGAGCGGTGGTATTGCTTATGTTCTTGATCAGGATGGGAATTTCGATTATTTCTGTAATAAAGGGTTGGTAGAGCTTGAGCATATTGTCGATAGGGATGATGAAATGGAACTACAGGAAATGATCAACAATCATTTGAATTATACAGGATCAGAGCTTGCCAAAGAGATTTTGATCAATTGGGAAATTCATCTGCCTCAATTCATTAAGGTGATTCCCTTTGAATACAAAAAGATTCTTCAGGAGATAAAGCTTGAACAAATAAAGAGTGAGATTGAAAAAACGGAAGATGAACCACATTTTCAATATTGAGAATATTTAAGTAACTATTTAAACAGATAATTATGGGAAATCCAAAAGGATTTATGACCATAGAGCGAAAACCGGCAGGATATCGTCCGAAAAACGAGAGGGTTAAAGATTATAGTGAAGTTGAGCAGGTTTTAAACGAAAAGGACAGAAAAGATCAGGCTGCACGTTGCATGGATTGTGGTATACCTTTTTGTCAATGGGGATGCCCTATTATGAACAACATGCCTGAATGGCAGGATGCGATATACAAAGGAAACTGGCAGGAAGCTATAGATAATCTTCATGTCACCAATAATTTTCCCGAATTTACCGGGAGAATTTGCCCGGCACCCTGTGAACATGCATGTACGCTTAATATTGATGAAGAACCTGTTACCATACGTGAAAATGAGTGTGCCACGGCTGATCAGGCTTTTGACAGAGGCCTGATTCAACCAAGGCCTCCGAAGGTGCGTACAGGTAAAAAAGTAGCTGTAATTGGTTCGGGTCCGGCAGGTCTTGCTTGTGCCGATCTTTTAAATAAGTGGGGACATACTGTAACTGTTTATGAAAAAGATGAAGCGATAGGAGGCATACTCCGATTTGGAATACCTGATTTTAAGCTCGAAAAAAGTGTCATCGACCGGAGGTTGAATATTCTGTTGATGGAAGGCCTTCAGTTTAAAACTAATTGCAGCGTGGGAGTTGATGTAAAAGGAGAAGATCTTCTTAAGAATTTCGATGCTGTTGTATTAGCAATAGGAGCTATGAAACCCAGAGATTTAACTGTTGAAGGAAGAGAATTAAAAGGGGTACATTTTGCTATGGAATTTCTTACACAGCAAAACCGGGTAATTTCAGGAGCCGAATTTTCAGAGGAGAAACGAATTTCAGCTACCGGTAAAAATGTACTGATTATTGGCGGCGGCGATACAGGTTCGGATTGTGTCGGGACATCGATACGGCAGGGTGCTACAAACATTTATCAGATTGAAATATTACCTAAGCCGCCGGAAAAGCGCTCCCTCGATAATCCCTGGCCCTATTGGGCAAATACTCTTCGAACATCCTCATCGCATCAGGAAGGTTGTGAAAGGTCTTGGTTACTTAATACAAAAAAGCTTATAGGCGATAAAAATGGGAGTGTAAAAGCAGCAGAAGTTGTTGAAGTGGAGTGGAAAAAGGAGAACCTGCCTGACGGCAAGGCAGGCGGTCAGTTTAAAATGATAGAAAAAACACAAACAAAGTGGCAGATTAAAGCCGATCTTGTACTGCTTTCCATGGGATTTGTACATTGCTACCACGAAGGATTGGCAAGCGAGCTGGGAGTTACCTTCGATAAACGTGGAAATATAATAACCGATACTTCCGGTCAAACCTCCAATGCAAAGGTATTTGCTGCGGGTGATGCTGTTTCAGGTGCAAGTCTGGTAGTCAGGGCCATTGCCACAGGCCGGAAGGCAGCTGATAATGTGCATGATTATTTGATGAAGATTAAATAAGAAATACGAAATACAGATAGAATACCGGGTGATATCCCGGCATTTTTTTTTGTACATAAATATATTTCTTCAGGCACGTTAGAAACTCATAGCTGGAAAGTAAAGGAGACAAATCTTCTTTATTCTATAAAGAAGAGTGAGTTTAAGTGAAATCCCTGTGAATTCTTTCCGTCTTTCCCTTACATAAATCACTTAATTTATCACTCATTTTTTAATGATTGAGGAATTAGGGTTATTTTAACGCCAGTGTAAATTTCAGTTGGATATGAATACGATTGTTGCAGAAGAACATTTTTCAGAAATGGTTGTGAAGCGTTAAATATAAAAGCATATCAACATTAAAAATATGGGGAAAGGATATTTTATAATTATTAAAACCGGAAATAAAAATGAGCCGTACTCTTAACAATATCTCAAACCAATTCCTTGAAAGGAAACGAAAGCTATAAACATATCAGTGAGCAGTAACAATAATTTCTTTGAGAATTTATCTGTTTAATAATGAAAATTATGGCTGACTTAAAAACAAAATACTTAGGTTTAGAACTGAAAAATCCGATCATTGTCGGGAGTTGCAGTTTAACAGAGTCGGTTGAGGATATTGTGCAACTGGAACAAAGTGGAGCAGCTGCCATTGTTCTTAAATCGATTTTCGAGGAAGAAATTATTAATGAAGCAGTACACGATCTAAAAGATAACGATAAAAGTAAAGTAGTCTACTCGGAATTATTGGAAACATTAGAATATATAGGCATTCACGCTGACGAAAAACAGGTTGGAGAATACCTTAAGCTGATACAGGATGTAAAAAAGAAAACACGTATTCCAATTATTGCAAGTATTAATTGTATAAATGATATAGGATGGACACATTTTGCATCAAAAATTCAGGATGCTGGAGCCGATGCACTTGAGTTAAATATCTCTCTTAATCCAATGGATATCACGCACATAGATTATAAGAAATTGATTCAGAAAATTATAAGTAAAGTTTTAACATCGGTAAGTATTCCTGTTTCCGTTAAATTAGGGGATTGTTTTACAAATTTATCCGATACTATAATCGAAATTTCAAAGTCAGGAATAAAGGGATTAGTTTTGTTTAACAGGTTATATACCCACGATATTGATATATATAATCTGGACATCAAATCGGGCAGGATACACAGTTGTGAGACGGAATATACTAAACCATTGCGCTGGATATCACTTTTATCAGATAAAATAAATTGCAGTATTGCTGCTTGTACCGGAATTCATGATGCTAATACTATAATAAAACAAATTTTAGCAGGGGCTGATGCAGTTCAGATTGTCTCCACACTTTATCTGAATGGGAAGAGCTATATAAATCAGATGCTTACAGGTATTGATAAATGGATGCTCGATAAAGGCTATTTTTCCATTTCACAATTCAAGGGACTTGCGAGCTATAAAAAAGCCACCGATCCTGAGATTTACGAACGAGTTCAGTTTATGAAACATTTTGGAAGAATCGGATAATGTAAAATTCAATACTTAATCCATTTTTATCCCTCTTTTAAAATCGATTCAGTAACTTTCTTTCATGCAATTGCAGCTTAATTCTATATAATCAGAAAGAATACTATTTGACTATCTTATTCCTGAACAATAGTGTTTTTTTAACTTTACATTGTTCATATTGCATTATAAATAATATATTCTACTTCACCAGAAGATAGTAATGCATATTCAATCTGAATCGAACCGGGATTTTTTTCAGATTCGGTCAGGCACTTATAAAAAAGTAATAAAAAGCAGGCACTAAAGGATTTATATTATGCCTAAAATAAATGCAGTAGAGGATGAAAGTACAAAAATGATGGCTTTTCAGAAAATATTGGAGGTTCTGAAAAATTCTGATTCTTTGGCAATAATGCTGCGGAACATATGTAACCAGCTCCCTGGGGTCTATTCTAATCCTGATTTGGTATCGGCCAGAATAGTGATCGACGATACAATTTTTTATTCAGAGAATTTTAAGGAAACTCAGTGGGTTGAAAGACATGTATTTGAAACTCCGGGAATTATAGAATCTATGCTGGAGATATACTTCCAATATAATTATCGTGGAAACGTTAATCGGGATTTTATTTTAAAAGACACAAATTTTCTTGTTTCGGTAACAACATTATTAAGTGGGGCTATTGCCCGCAATAACTTGGAAAAACTACTCAACGAAAATGCAGAACGTCTTAAAGAATTACGTGGAATTAACAGAACAACTGATATTTTAAGTCGTGGAGAAACATTGGAAGAATCCCTTCAGGAGATATGTTCTTGCCTTTCCGAAGCCTGGCAATACCCCGATTATACGGTTGCACGCATAACCTACGAAGATAAGGTTTTTTTAAGCAGGAACTTCAGTGAAACATCCTGGGTACAAAGTCAACAATTCGAAACTCCTGAAGGGAATAAAGGACTAATTGAAGTATACTATTTAAAGGAGTTTCCCCCATCCTTCGAAGGGCCTTTTCTTGAGGAAGAACGTAACCTTATTGATAATCTGGCAGCACTTATTTCTGGGACTGCTTCAAAAAAAGCGCTTCAGAAATTATTAATCCATAATACCGAAAGACTAAAGGAACTTAGAGGAATAAACCAGACATCACTTATTCTCAGGCAAAGCAAAACGATTGAAGAATCGCTGAAAATGATATGTTCAATTTTGCCTGAAGCATGGCAATACCCCGAATATACTGCAGTCAGAATTATTTTCGAAAAACAGGTATTTACGAGCCCAAATTTTAAAAAAACCCGATGGATACAAAAACAATATTTTGAAACTCCGGGACATAAAAAGGGAACTATCGAAGTTTATTATCTAAAGGAATTTCCGCAGGAGGATGAAGGCCCATTTTTAAAAGAGGAACGAAACCTTTTAATTAATCTGTCCAATCTGATAGCGGGCTCAGCCAGCCGGCATGTATTAAGTAAATTGCTTAGCGAAAATAAAGAACGGCTAAAGGAACTCAAAGCAATTAATCAAACTTCAAAAATCATTGCTGAGGGGAAGTCTATTGATGAAACACTTCAGGAAATCTGCTCCATTTTGCCCCGATCGTGGCAATATCCCAAATATACTGGTGTAAGGATCATTTTCGAAGGTTTAACCTATAGTAGTCATGAATTTCCTGAAACCGTATGGATTCAAAAAGAGAACTTTGTCACCATTGATAATAAAAAAGGGACAATCAAGGTATATTATTTAAAAAAATTCTCAAAAGAATATGAAGGCCCTTTTCTTAAGGAAGAAAGAAATCTGCTGATCAATATAGGTAAGCTTATAAGTGGATATCTGAACAATTACAAAGGGCGTGAAATAGTGCGTAAAAATATCTTTAGCGAAAGAAGCAAAAGCATGACTGCCGATTATCGCGAATCACTAGTACGCAATAAGCAGCCTTTGCAGCTATTCTTTAATAAACAAGTACTTGATAAATATATTTATCTCGATATGATGAAATATAAAGTTAAGGAGATCCTGTTTGTTGCCACATTATATGACGCCTTCACATTACAGGCTGAAGATAATTTTTTCGAACGCTTCATGGGAGTAATCTATCAGTATAGTCTGTTCTCGTTGCCGCGTATAACAGGAGTAACATCAACCAATGAAGTAATGGAACTGCTTAATACAACTCATTTCGATCTGGTGATTTTAATGGTAGGACTGGACAGAGAATCGCCTATAATTTTGAGTGAAAAAATAAAACAAAAGCAACCCAATCTGCTTGTTTACCTGTTACTAAACCAAAGGAGCAATATAAATTATTTTGAAGAACTTGTTCCGCAACTGCCCTCCATCGACAAAGTATTTACCTGGAACGGTGACTCACAAATATTCTTTGCCATTGTTAAATCAACTGAAGATAAAGCAAATGTTGATAACGATACAAAAATTGGACTAGTAAGGATTATTTTACTGGTCGAAGATTCAGCTCAGTATTATTCAAAGTACTTGCAAATTCTTTATTCTATTGTTTTTGACCAGGTACAACAACTTTTACCAGAAGTTGAAAAAAGCGAGCTTGATAAGATAGCTAAGATGCGATCGCGGCCAAAGATTCTCCTTGCCCGCAACTACGAAGATGCCCTTTACATCTTTAATAAGTACAAGGATTTTATGTTATGTGTGATTTCCGATGTAGAGTTTGAAAAGGATGGGAAGCTTGATAAGAATGCAGGGATAAATTTCATCAATTATGCAAAATCACACATTCTAAATCTTCCTATTATTTTACAATCATCTGACGATAAGTATAAAAAACTGGCTAATGAAATGAAAGTCAGTTTTATTAATAAAAATTCCGAAACCTTACTTAACGATCTGAAGAAATTTCTAACACAATACCTGGGTTTCGGTGATTTTATTTTTAGAGATAAGGAAGGAAATCCTATTGCTATAGCTCATTCTCTGAGAGAATTCGAAACTTTGCTTAAGAAAATCTCTGACGAGACTTTTTACCTGCACGCACATGATAACCAGTTTTCCTTATGGCTTATGGCTCGAGGCGAGATACAACTTGCCAGAACATTGAATCCTATGAGGATCAACAATTACGAGGATATCAAGAAATCGAAACGTCAATTTCAGGAGGCCTTGAAGCAATATAAGGAAGAAAAGAAAAAGGGCAAGGTTCTGAATTTTGAAGAAACATCGATATTAGATGAAAAAAATATTATTGCATATTCCTCTGGTTCTTTTGGAGGTAAAGGCAGAGGCCTTGCTTTTATCAGCGCGCTGATTAATAACCTTGATTTTTCTTCCTTCGACAAACAAATCAATATTCGTTCTCCGAAAACAGTCATCATCGGAACCGATGAGTTTGAACACTTTCTTGAGACAAACAAATTATATGAAATTATCCTTAATAAGGATATGGATTATCAGCAGCTTCGAGAGCTTTTTGTAAATGGTAAACTCACTGATTCACTTACCGAGAAATTAAAAGTATTTCTGGACCAGGTTAATCGACCAGTTGCAGTACGTTCGTCGAGTTTACTTGAAGATTCTATTTCACAGCCTTTTGCAGGTATATTTGATACCTATATTATTCCATACAAAGGTTTGCAAAAGAAAACCACACTCGATAAATTATTAAAAACCATTAAACTGGTATTTGCATCGGTATATTCCGATGAAGCCAGGGCCTATTTTAATACGATTCATCATAAAATAGAAGAAGAAAAAATGGCAGTTGTGCTGCAGGAACTGGTGGGGACACAGTTTGATAATTATTATTATCCCCATATAAGTGGGGTTGCACAATCCTATAATTTCTACCCGGTAGCTCATATGGACCCCGAAGAAGGATTTGCCGTTATTGCATTAGGCTTGGGTGCATATGTTGTTGGGGGAAGAAATTCGTTCCGCTTTTCGCCAAAATATCCGAAAATCGAAATGTATTCTGCCACAGACATACTGAATAGTTCGCAGGTTCAATTCTATG
>Ga0307422_1000085_pt1 | contig 49874 bp, 36 predicted proteins | sample SalMarWE160290MG_FD_202153 | JGI IMG/M metagenome (GOLD analysis project Ga0307422, IMG submission 202153) | Salt marsh sediment microbial communities from the Plum Island Ecosystem LTER, Massachusetts, United States - WE1602-90 | ecosystem: Environmental > Aquatic > Marine > Intertidal zone >...
AACACCTTTTTGCCCCCCACCCAGGTGCCGGCAATTTTCGCCTTCAGAACTTCCTGCGGGGAAGCCTTCATCAGGTCGGTATCGAGAATCACAAAATCGGCATATTTGCCTGTTTCGAGGCTTCCTTTTTCGTTTTCTTCAAAGGAGGCTTTTGCCGCCCAGATAGTCATGGAACGAAGAGCCTGTTCACGGGTCAGGCCTTCGTCAGGCAGATAGCCCCCTTGAGGCCATCCTTCGGCATCGATCCGGAAAACCGAGGCATAGAAGGTTAAAAGCGGGTTGATGCTTTCCACCGGGAAGTCAGTGCCGTTAGGAAGCCAACCCAACTGATTGAGCAATGTCGAGTAGGCATACGCCCCTTTGAGTCTTTCGGGGCCCAGCCGCTCTTCTGCCCAGTACATATCGGAGGTACAATGTGTTGCCTGAATAGAAGGGACAATGGAATATTTTCTGAATTTTTCAAAATCGCCGGGGTGAATGACCTGCGCATGCTCAATCCGCCATCGCCTGTCGTTTTCCCCTTTCAGGAATTTTGCATAGGTGTCGAGCATCAGACGGTTTCCTCCATCGCCAATGGCATGGGTTGCCACAGCGAAATGATGATCATAAGCCAGTTGGCACATCGTATCGTAGTATTCCTGGCTTTCCATCTGCAAGCCTTTATTTCCGGGGTCGTCGGAATAATCTTCCAGCATCAGGGCACCCCGTGAACCCAGGGCGCCGTCGGCAAAAAGCTTGATCGTATTTACAGTCAACCGCTCTGTTTTATAGATTCCTTTGTTGACAATGTATTCGAGGTTCTCTTCTGTGGGACTAAGCATCGCGTTGATGCGTATTTTAATTTCCCCGTTTGTCTGCATGCGGTCCAACAAAAGGATGGTTTCCCTGGGTAGGCCGCAATCGGTTACGGAGGTAAGCCCCACGGCAAAACAGTTCTTCTGGGCTTCGAGCAACCCTTTTTCCCTCTGTTCCTGAGTAATTCCCGGAATATGCCTCATCACCAGGCTTGCAGCCCGGTCGATCAGGATACCAGTAGGCTCACCGTTCTCAACCTCCACCTCGCCTCCCCTAATTTCAGAAGATGCTGTAATCCCTGCAATTTCCAGGGCTTTGGAGTTACACCAGCCGGCATGCCCGTCGATACGGATGAGGTAAACCGGCACATCGGGGAATAATTCATCCAGTTCCGATTTGTCGGGAAACCGTTTCTCCGGCCAGTCGTTCTGATCCCAGCCACGTCCCAGCAGCCATTCACCTCCAGATTTTTGATGGTGTTCCTGCAAAATACCAACTATTTCCTCCGGGCTGGTCGTCCCAACCAGATCGGCATATTGCATTAAATTCGCTCCGTATCCGCAAAAATGGCAGTGAGCATCGTGAAATCCGGGATACACAAACTTCCCCGAAATATCGATTACATGATCCGAACGGTACCTGCCTGAAATTTCCGTACCGGAACCAACCGCTATAATTTTCCCGTCTTTAACGGCAAAACTCTCCGCAACAGAAAAACCGGCATCTACAGTATATATGATTCCGTTTTTTACGATCAGGTCAACTGTGTCCTTTTGTATGCATGAATTCATCGAAATTAAAATAAAAAAAGCGATTGCTAAATGACTCCTTGTTTTCATCCCGGTTTGATTTGACATCATAACAAAAATAGAGCTTTTATGTATATTTCAGCATGCTTTAGCAGACAGATAACAAGCCTATTTTACCTGTACCACTGCCACACCTGTTTCCAGTCCTTCTGATTTGGCTGTCACTTTTATTTCCCCCTCTTTTTCTGAAGACCTTACAATCAACTGGCAGCGACCCCGGAAGGTTTTTACCTGGGGCGACTGAAAGCTCTTCATGTCCTGCGGGTTTCCGTTTGCTACTGCCTGAAGGTTGTACCCTCCTGAAATTTCGAATTCAACTGGTATTTCAGCATTTGGAATCAATAAACCATTTTCATCCAGCACTTCAACATTAAAATACGCAAGGCAATCTGTACTTGCCTTAATCGGATCTTTTTCCGGCGTTATTTTTAACACAGAAGGGTTACCTGTGGTTTGCAGCACCTGGCGGGCAATTTCCTCTCCATTTACCCAGGCTACAGCCACCAGTTCACCGGGTTGATACGGAACTTCAAAAGAAGCCATAAGCCCTGTTTCCTCTGAAACCACTTTTTCCCCTACCACCTTGCCATTTAACTCAAGCCGTACATTGGGTGCTCTGGTATAGACAGATATCTGCAACGGTTTTCCTTCGTTTCCTTTCCAGTTCCATGATTTCCGTTCATCGGGCCAGCCCCAGAAGCTTACTATTTCCTTTCGTCCTTCCGGAATGGGGGCATGCACCAGCATCTCCAGTTTGCTGTTACGCCAAACCACATCGCGGTAAACCATTTGCGGTTTTTTATAGCCCAGGATGCTGATATCACCGCAATAGGCATTAAACCAGGGCCAGGGAGGAAGGAAGCCCCATTCCACATTATCAAGGCGTGAGTTACCTATGCCCGATTCACCGAGGTAGTCCATGCCGGTCCATACAAAATCGCCTATTACATTTGAAAATTTTTCCACCTGTTGCCAGTTTTCAAAAGCCTGCTTAGCCACTGACTCTGTGCCAATAATAATCCGGTCAGGATATTTTTCCAGGTCCTCTTCGTATCGTGCCCACTGGTAATTGTATCCGTGAATATCCATCTGTTCAAAAGCAGGTGCTGTTTCATCCCAGGGTCTCCCGGCGTGGTCCCAGAATTCGCAAATCGCCTGGGTAACCGGGCGGGTTCCGTCCAGTTGATATACTTTTTCTTTCAACCTCCGGGCAATCGCCAGTCCGGAGGAATCAGCCCGTTCATTAATTTCGTTACCGATGCTCCATATAATAATGGACGGATGGTTACGATCACGCAATACCATCGATTCCATATCCTTTTCCCACCATTCATCAAAAAAACGATGGTAATCTTCCGGATTCTTAGGCCGCTGCCAGTGGTCAAATGATTCGTCCATAACCAGCATCCCCAGTTCGTCACAGGCATCCAGAAACCACTCAGAAGGAGGATTATGTGCTGTACGAATGGCATTAAACCCGTTCTCCTTCATGGTTTGTACCCGGCGGTACTCAGCCGTCTTAAAAGCTGCAGCCCCCAGGGGTCCGTTATCGTGGTGCAGGCACCCTCCTTTTAATAAAATCTTTTCACCATTTAAAAGAAATCCGTCCTCCGGGGAAAACTCAATGCTTCTGATCCCAAATGGGATGGACACCCGGTCCATCCGTTTTCCTTCTTTTTTAATATCCAAAACAGCAGTATATAAAGCAGGTGAAGCAGGAGACCATAACTCAGGATCTGATACTTCCATCTCATGGCTGACGATTTTTTCGCCGTGATCCAGGTGAATTGTCCGTTTGGTCTTCCCGGCTAATTTCCCGTGTGGATCGTATACAGAAAAAACGGTTTCCAATTCAGGGTTTTCATCCAGGTGATTGATGATCCGGGTTTCTGCCCGAACCCGGGCTTTTTCTTCTGAAATCTGCGGTGTGGTGATAAAATTCCCCCACAAAGCTACTGCCACCGGATTGGTTTTTATTAGCTTCACATTCCGATAAATTCCCGATCCGCTGTACCACCGTGAGTTCCTGCCCGCATTATTTACCCTAACAGCCAGAATATTATCCTCTCCTTCCGGATTCAGGAAGGGGGTCAGCTCCAAAGAAAAAGCCGTATACCCATAGGGATGTTTCCCGAGGTGGTGTTCGTTAAGCCACACATCGGCATTCATATATACCCCGTCGAGAAGAATGGAAATCTGTTTCCCCTGGCTGGTTTCATCGAGTTTAAAATGTTTCCGGTACCAGCCCACACCGCCAACCACATGGCCTGTAGCAGCACCTCCTTCGCTCTCTTCAGAAAAGGGACCGATCTGCACGATCCCCTCCTTTTCAGGCAGGTCTTCTATACTCCAGTCATGGGGAAGGATCAGTTCCCGCCAGGTGGAATCATCAAAATCCATTGTTTGTGCATTCTGCGGATCCCCTTTAAGAAACTTCCATCCTGCATTGAAAGATGTTTCACGTTGAAAATCCGATGGTTGGTATTTCGTGCCACAGGAAATAAACACGAATCCCCAGGAAAGGACAATCCCAAAAATTACGTTCGTTCGTTTCATGATTAAATCATTTTATGAGCCACTTATTTTTCCACAACGGTTTTACCAATAAACTACCCAGAGACAGAGCTTTAAGGGGTTTAAATTGACTGCATACTCCGTGAATTGGTATTCCAGGAATATAAAGATAAACAATGTGGGGTAAAAGAAAAAAAGAAATAATCTTTACAAACCAGTGTATTAATACACTAATCACCCATAATCCTATTCATGCACGGAAATACCTTCTCCCGATTTATTGGCAACAATGTTAAAATTCAGGATGAAAAAATCATCAATCATGTTATCTCCCAGACTCTTAAAGAATTTACCCGACCCGTACTTAATATCATACCGTGTTCTGTCTACTCGCAGTATTCCCGAAACTGCAACTGTTTCGTCCTTCATTTCAACATCCGCTTCAAACGATAAAGGACGGGTAATACCTTTAATTGTGAGTTCGGTGTTAAACAGGTATTTGTCTCCGCCAAGGTGTTTCGAATCAATTAAAACCAGCGTGGATACAGGGTGTTGTTCTGTTGAGAAGAAATCGGCCGAATTCAGGTGGTCCACCAGTTTTTTATTCAATGTTTCATTTTCAAGATCTGTACAAACTATGGAGTGCATGTTTACCTTAAAATTCCCTTGCGTAATCCGGTTGTTGACAACCTCAAAATTTCCCTTTTCGAAACGAATATTCCCATAATGTCTGCCGGTAATTTTTTTCCCAGCCCATGTAAGGGTGCTTTCGTTGATATCAATTTCATAATTGCCTGCCAGTGCAGGTAAAATGATCCCGGCAATTAAACCAATTGTACCGGTTACCTTTCCTATCTTATTCATTGTTTTTCATTTTATAAATTATTTTATAATAAAAGACAAATAACGCTATTGTTTGTTCAATAAACTACCCCAAGGCAAATCCGTAGAGGGATTACATTTAATCCATAAGATTTTGAAAATCAATACAATAATTTACTAAAGTTTCGCAGTTCAATCGTATTTTGATAATGTATTGAATTTGTGTTGTTTAATTTTTTACCTTTTGTGTTATTTCGTGTTTTTGTACTTTGTTGGCAAATATTTTAATGCCACAAAAACACGAATTCACTAAAATTCACAAAAAATTTAGTAGAAATGGAGACTGTAGTTATCAGATTTTGAACACCTTAAAAAAGTATCAATCGTATAATATTATCAGAATAAGATGAATAAAACAACTGCGAAACTTTAGTTATTTTATAAACCTTTTCATCAGAAGACCGAAGTATTCTTTACTGCTGTCTCCGGTCTCCGGACTTCCGTCTTCCGTCTCCGGACTTCCGTCTTCCGTCTCCGGACTTCCGTCTCCGGTCTCCGGACTTCGGTCTTCTGTCTCCGGACTTCCGTCTCCGGTCTCCGGACTTCCGTCTTCCGTCTCCGGACTTCCGTCTCCGGTCTCCGGACTTCCGTCTTCCGTCTCCGGACTTCCGTCTCCGGTCTCCGGACTTCCGTCTTCCGTCTCCGGACTTCCGTCTCCGGTCTCCGGACTTCCGTCTCCGGTCTCCGGACTTCGGTCTCCGGTCTCCGGACTTCCGTCTTCCGTCTCCGGACTTCCGTCTCCGGTCTCCGGACTTCCGTCTCCGGTCTCCGGACTTCGGTCTTCTGTCTCCTTTCACATACAATCCTTTTGTATCAAACACATTGCATTGAAACAATTTTGAATAATTGTATGTTTTATTATCAAAATTGTATCTTTAACGAATAGAAAATATACGGTATTTTACGCTTTAAAAAATGAGAAATACAACACACAGGCCGACAGAAATAGAAACCGATCTAAGTAATTTTCAGTTATTTAAAAAATTAACCGAAGATGAGTTTTCCCGTCTGAACTATGATAAAACCTGTTCGGTTTATAAAAGAGGAACTGTACTTTACAGGGAAGGAAGCAGGCTGACAGGTTTTTACTGTATTACCAAAGGGATTATAAAAATTTACAAAACAGGCATTGATGGGAAGGAACAGATCATCCGTTTTGCCAGAAGAGGAGAAATTATTGCGTACCGTTCTTTGTTGAGTCAGGAACTGGCCTGTACTACCGCCAAGGTGATCGAAGAAGGTGTTTTATGCCACATTCCATACAAAACACTGCTCTTCCTGATCCAGAACAACTGGCAATTTTCTCACCATATGCTTCAGATTGTTTGCCGGGAATTACGGGAAGCCAACGACTACATTACCGACATAGCCCAAAAAACGGTAAGGGAAAGGCTTGCAGAAGTACTGCTTCTGCTCAAGGAAAATTTTGATCTGGACAATCAGAACACGCTGCAAATCTCACTGACCCGTGAGGAACTGGCTAATATGGTGGGAACCGCTACTGAATCCGTCATCCGCCTGCTTTCTGAATTTAAACAGGACAACCTGATTGCCTTACAGGGAAGAAAAATAAAATTTATAGATATTCCCAGGCTGCAACGGGTAGCAAACCTGTAACAGCCTGTAGATGAATCCTATTCCTGTTGTTGCGTTGTTATTTTTTTATTGAACAATCCACACTTCCGGATCCATTTTCTGGTTTTCAAACCACACCTGAAATTTCAGGATGGTTCGATCGCCTTCGTTGGAATCCGTATAGATTGTTCCGATGGGTTGCCCGGCAGAAACCTTATCTCCGGCTTTTACCGTCACTTCTGCCAGGTTTGAATAAACAGTCAGGTAGGGTCCGTGCCTCACGATCACGGCCATATTCCCACCTGAGATCGCAAAAACCCGGCTTACCTCGCCATCAAAAACCACGCTGGCTTTAGCGCGCGGTTCCGTAGCGATATCCACTCCGTTGTTATCAATCGTAATATTCGCAAGCGTCGGATGTTTCTGCAATCCGAATTTCCCCACAATAATTCCCCGCTCTACAGGCCAGGGCATTCTGCTTTTATTCTGACCGAAATCTTTCCCGGTCAACTGCTGTTCCGGGGTCAGGGCAAATCCAGGACGACCTGATTCCCTGGCTTTCCGGGCTTCTTCCTCAATCATACGCCGGATCTTGTTCTCCAGTTCCTGTTCGGTTCGTTGTTGTTCTCTTATTTTTTGTCTCAGAACCTGTTGCTCCTGTTGCATCTTCCGAATGTAGGAGTTCTCCTGGTCTTTTTCTGCGCTTAACAGATTCATTTCGCGCTTCAGATCGCTCAGCAATTGATCCTTTTCCGACTTCTGGATAAGGAGGTCTTCTGCTTTTTTTTCAAGAAGCTCCTGCAGGGATACGATGGTACGTGCCTGAATCTTTCGGTATCCCGCATACTGTTTCAGGTAAAGGTGCCTTTTGTAAGCCTGGTTAAAATCACTGGAGGATAAGAGAAAAATCAGGTGATCGACAATTCCCCGGTTTTTATATGCAAAAACGATCATTGCTGCATACTCTTTTTTTAAGGCCTGAAGATCCTCTTCCAACAGGGAAACAACCAAGGTGTTGTTTTCTATAAAACCCTGAATAAGAGTTACCTCAGCATTAAGGGCTGCAATAATTTCATTTCGCTGGCTTATTTTTCTGTTGATAAGTCTCAGCTGATTTAATGAGGACTGTTCGTTCTTCCGGGCATCTTCGAGCAGTTTACCGGCATACTCCAGCTCTTCCTCTGCTTTTTGTTTGCGTTTCCGCAGTTCCTCCAGTGACTGGCCCACCATGCCTGTCGAAAGCAACATACACAATATGATTAAACCAGCCTGTTTCATTGCACACAAAACCTGCCCCGCTCCCCGGCTACTTTATCGCAGCCTGAGACGTTCATATCCTGAGGGTATGGTAAAATTTATATTTTCTATTTTATCCGTTGAAAAACCTGCCATCCGGATCCGCAGGTGGATGTTGCCTTCTTCAGAAAAGAAATGCATGGTTATTTCACCCGGATAATCCTTTTTTTGCAGGGGAATATAATCACCAAATTCAAATTCAACAGATTGACTGTTTGACCAGTCTTCGATTTTTATGGTCTCAACATTGAAGGTTCCGGGTAAAACAGTAATGGTTTGAAAAATAAAAGCATCCTGGTCCAGACGCCTCATTATTCTTTCTGCTTTCTGTATCTTGTCCTTCTCTCCAATCTTATTCAGTTTTCTTTCATCTACAGACTGCAACACATATCTTCCTGAATCGACCCGGGAGGAAAATCCCCGGAATTCTTTCTCTCCGGTACTATTCTGAAAAGAGAATACATTGTTTTGTAAGACGGACTGGATATCATAAAAACCCACATCGATATTAAACCGTTCCTTTAAAAACCGGTAATCTCCGACAAAATAATTCTTATAAATATAATTGATGTACTTCACACTGTCAGGTGTCAGCATAATACGGCCAAAGGGTATATTCAGCTTATTAAACGAGACGACAATCATCTGGTTGCGGATGGTTTTCACATTTGCCCTGAAAGAAGATTTTTCATTTTCATCCTGATACTGGCAATTGATTCTCCTGATCGTAAAACAGGTATAATCCAGCGCATTCTCCTCAACGCTTCGGATAATCCTGGAGGCACTCAAAGGTTTCAGGTTTTCAACCGGAAGGTTTCGGGTTGTTTTACAATTCCATACCATCCCTGAAAGAATGATCAATGCCAGGAAGCGGATGCTTTTTACTCTGTGGCTCACAGTTCTTCGTTTTCGTAGTATTTCAGATCTTTGATCTTCCTCTCCAGAACGGTTGATTCACTTCCCTTATTTTTGGCTTTTTGCCAAAACTCTTTTGCTTCCTCTTTTTGATCCAGCATAAAGAGAATATCCCCATAATGTTCGAGCAGGACCGGATTATCCTCTCCTCCGTTTTTTATAGCCGACTCCATGTAAAACTTAGCCAGTTTGTAATTTTTTTGCTTAAACAAAACCCAGGCATGCGTATCAAGATAGGTGGCATTATCGGGGTACTGTTCAATCACTTTTCCGCTCATCCGTTCTGCTTTATCCAGATTTTCTCCGGCCTGGGAAAGGTAATAGGCATAGTTATTCATCACGATATGATTCCCGGGGTCGAGTTCCAGGGCTTTATCAAACAATTCAAAAGCCTCCTTTTTGTTATCCATGTTGTAGTTTGCTTCTCCCTTAAGCATAACCATCTGTCCTTCCAACAGAGGGTTATCCACCACATAGGCAAGGCCTTCCTCACAAATCGTCAGAACTTCCTGGTATTTCTCCAGTTGAAGGCAGGCAATGCCATGCAGGAAATAGACCTGTGGTTGATTCGGAAAAAGGAAAAGGGCTTCTTCGCTGTCTTCGTACAGAGCCTGCCAGTCCTGCAACTCATTGTCCATATAGAGGAGCCTCTCCCAGATCATATAATCGGTATTGTTTAACTCCAGGGCTTTTATTATTTCTCCCCTGGCTTTTGTTGTGTCTTCGTTTTGGATCAAATATTCAGCACTCACCATATAAACCCTGGGATCATCCGGATGGGTATTCACCAGGATATCTACCAGTTCGCCGATATGTTCACCGGACATCCGGGAAACATTTTCATTGGCTGATAACATCAGGTAAAGCTGCAATTTGGTATCCACACCTACCGCAGGGCTGGCAAATCCCTTTTTTGTATAATCAAAACTTTTCTCCGGTTCCCCGGCATCAAGGTAATAATTGGCAAGTGAAAAATAGACATACCCGTTTTCCGGGTCCATCTTCAGTATCTGATGGTAATTTTCCAGTGCCTTTTTATTTTCTCCCAGGTTCAGGTACAGATCAGCCAACAAACCATAATAGCTGGGTTCATCCGGAAAGGTATCGATCAGTTTCTGAATTTCTTCCAGCGCCTCTTTTTTTCTTCCTGCTTCAATCAGCAACTGTTGTACCGATATGGATACTTGTTCGCTCACTCCTGTCTTTTTTTCCATTTCCCGGAAGGCTTCCAGGGCTTCGTCTGTTTTTCCTGCTTCAGTGAGCATCCGGGCCTTCATAAACAAATATTCCGGATTTTCCGGTTCAAGGGCTACCAGATCATCATAGAGTGAAGCAGCCTGATCAAATTTTCTTGTTTGCTGACAGATCTGAGCCAGCAGGATTTTATACCATTTATTGCGGTCGTTTAACGATATGGCCTTTTCAAGCAACAAGGTTGCACTGGTAAGATCGTTATTGGATGCATGGATCAGGGCCAGCTCATACATGGCAGCTGCCGAATTGGGATCCAGTTCAAGGCATCCGGAGAAGAACCGTATGGCCTCCTGGGTATTTCCGAGCATCTTCTGTTTCAGTCCTTCCACAAAAAAATACTGAAACCGGTTCTGCTCTTCCTGAACCAATGCATCCACCTGCTCTGTATCTGTTTCGGGTCCCTTGTCGGGAACCATCTGGCTTTGTTTGGTCGCTGAACAACTCCATAAAAGGCCAACACAACCAACCATTGCTATATACAGCACTTTTCTCATCCTTTTACGCTTTTCCTGTGTGTCCAAATCCACCTTTTCCCCTTTCTGTTTCATTTAAACCTTCCGTCAATTCCCATTCCACTTTTTCATAGGAAGCAACAATCATCTGGCATATCCTTTCCCCGTTTTTAATAACAAAATCTTCCCGGGAAAGATTTATGAGAATTATGCCTATTTCTCCTCTGTAATCCGCATCTATGGTCCCCGGTGTATTCAACACCGTAATTCCCCTTTTCAGGGCAAGTCCGCTGCGGGGTCTGATCTGGGCTTCATATCCCGGAGGAATCTCCATATACAGTCCGGTGGGTATCAATTTTCTCTCTCCGGATTTTAGAACCACCGGTTCCGCTAAATCAGCCCGCAGATCCATTCCTGATGAATGCTCCGTACTATAGGAAGGCAGGGAATTTCCCGATTTATTTACAATTCGTATAACCATGTTGAAAAATCAAAACTGCTAAGATATAGAATTATACAGAGATAACAGGCCGGTTAACATTTTTTTACGATTCCCGGTTCAGGAAATCAGGTTTCTGTAAAAAACAAATCTTCCATAATTTTATCCGAGATAAACATCCCTTCCGGGGTTAATCTGAAAGTTCCATTCCTCTCTTTGATAACCCCTTTTAACCGGAAGGGCGCTGTTTTTTTTTCCAGGAAGTTCCACTTTGCTGTTCCAAAACGGGAGATCACCCCGGTTCGTGAGATTCCCCATTTTGTGCGCAGGCGTGTCAGGATAAAATCGTTAAACTGATCATTTTCCGACAATGTTTCGGAATCAAAGAATCCGGATCCTGAATTCAGGGCCTGAATATATGCATTCAGGTCTGCTATATTCCACTGCCTGCTTACACCATTGTATGAATGAGCCGAAGGTCCCAGACCCAGGTAGGGCTCGTTAAACCAGTAAGCGGTATTGTGTCGGGCATACTTCTGTTGTTTGGCAAAATTGGATATTTCGTATTGTTCAAATGCATTCTTTTCAGCCTCCCTGACCAGCATCTCATATTGGAACACACTTTCCTCCTCATCTGTTTCCTTCAGAATTCCCTTTTTCAGCCCGTCGTGGAAAAGCGTCCCCTGGTGGTAGGTTATATGGTAGGCAGACAGGTGACATACGGGAAGCTCAAAAGCTGTCTGCAGGTTTCTCTGCCATTGTTCCCGGGTTAATCCGGGCAATCCATAGATCAGATCCACACTGATCGTATCAAAACCAGCATGAAAAGCATTCTCCACACACTGAAGGGCCTGTCTGCCGGTATGTCTGCGTTTCAAAGTGACCAGATCGCTGTCAGAAAACGACTGAATCCCGATGCTCAAACGGTTCACCGGGGTACAGAAAAGGTCTTCCAGGTAACCGGGTGTGATGTCGTCGGGATTTGCTTCCAGGGTTATTTCCGCAGTTTTTTCCACCGGAAACAGGGTATAAATCCTGTTCAGGATCTTTCCAATCGCATCCGGTGTGCACACAGAAGGTGTACCCCCTCCCAGATAGACTGTTTGTATGGTTTTACCCTGCAGGTATTCCTTCCTTTGTTCCATTTCAGCAAAAAGGGCTTCCATAAAGTCCGGCAGGGCAGAAAGTTTTGTTGTTTTATAAAAATCGCAATAGGCACAGACAGAGAGGCAAAAAGGAATATGGATATAGATACCGGCCATTGGATTTATTTTTTTAAGTTTACCTTCCCAAATAAAGAGAACCTGACACGGGCCCCAGTGCCGCAGAATTTAAGAACAACAGACCGGGACGGGATGCGTCGGCAGGTCCGGCAGACTGGTTCTGCCGGCCCGGGGAGGTCTGGGATTATACCGTTGTTTATTTGGAACAGGAACACAATGTTTTCAATTAATGTAACAGAAACAAGTGAAAATTCGAAGTTTTTGGAAATCAGCATGCTGGTTGATTGTCATTTTGTATCTCAGCCTGATGCCGGGAGATGGTTTACCCAGGGTTCCTTTGTTTGCTATTCCTCATTTTGACAAACTGATCCATCTTGGATTTTATTTTATACTTACCCTCCTTCTGATCCGTCCTTTTTCCTCCTTTACCCGCCGGGCTTATGTATATTCCCTGATTTTAGCCTCTCTGCTTAGCGGTTGTGTTGAAATCCTGCAGGAAAAAATTGCCGTTTTGCGCCACGGTGACATCTATGATTTTCTGGCTAACCTTACCGGCATTCTTTTGGCTTTGCTTTTTTACCGTCTCTTTATTTCAGGAAAAAAAATTGAACCCTACCTTTAAAGCTTTATAAAATCCTCAAATTTTTCTATATCGTCGCTGATTGATTTAAGCGAGGTTTCCTGATAAAAATCAGCAATTTGCTTTCTCAATCGTGCATATTTTTTGTGAACAGGGCATACCGGTCTTCCGGTATCGTTGTTATGGCAGGGATTAAGCCCCAGCAAACAATTTGTGAAAAACCCTTCTCCATCCACGGTGACCACGACATCCCATAAGCTTATCTCACCGGGATCTTTCGCCAGGTTGAAGCCTCCATTGGGACCTTTCACAGAAACCAGCAATCCCTCTTTTACCAGAAACTGAAGAATCTTACCTAAAAAAGGACTGGAGAGACTCAAATCCTCCGAGATTTTTTTAATACCGATCATTTTTTCTTTTTCTGAAAATCTGGCGAGATAAATCAGGGCGCGTAACGCATATTTACTTGTATGTGACAACATAATCTTAACGTTTACGGTTGCAATAAGACATTCATAATCCGAAAGTTATTTAATCGGGATTTTTTTCATTCTGCGCAAATGCCTTCCTCCTTCAAATGTAGCAGATAAAAAGGCCTCCACAATGGCGATGGTTTCTTCCCGGGTAACAAACCTTCCAGGCACAGCACATATATTTGCATTGTTATGTTCTTTGGCAAGCCTGGCAATTTCAGTATTCCAGCATAAGGCTGAACGTACATTCGGATACTTGTTGGCTACCATGCTGATCCCCTGCCCTGACCCGCAAAATGAAATACCGGTTTCGTATTCCCCCGAATCGATGGCTTTGCCTAAAAGATGACCAAAATCCGGATAATCAACGCTTTCAGAACTGAAACATCCAAAATCTTTGTACGTAATTCCTTTTTTATCGAAATACTCCTTTATTGCTTCTTTTTTTTCAAAGCCTGCATGGTCGCTTGCCAATGCAATGATTTTTTCACTCATGGTTTCCGTTTAAAACCACAAATTTAATACTTCTATGTATTTTTTTTACCTTTTACGGAAATTTAGTATCCTTTTTAACCGGTTTTTTTCCCTGAAAAAAATAACAACCAGGAATACCAGCAACAGTCCGGTGTTGAAACCGTATTTTAAAAGCGGGGTAAACGTTTGCGAAAAAGTGGATACAGCATAAAGTGAAACGGCTAACCCTGTATACAGAAAAATTGACTTCAGGTCGTACGATATGGGGTAATATTTCTGTCCCAACACATAAGAAATCACCATCATCACCAGGAAACAGGTAAAGACCGCAAGAGCAGATCCCATGTACCCGATCAGTGGAATTAACACAATGTTCATCCCCAGGGTAATGGCAGCCCCGACCAGCGCAATGTAGGCTCCGTACCGGGTTTTATCGACCAGTTTATACCACAACGAAAGCGCATAGTAAATCCCAAGGAACAGGTTTGCCATCAGAATGATGGGGACAATCTTCAGCCCCTCGTGGTAAAGCGGGTCGATCAGGATTTTAACAAGATCGATATACAACATGATGCCCAGGAAAATCAGCAGCCCGAAAATCACGAAATAGTTCATGATCACAGCATGAACCTGTTTATCATCTTTGGCTGTTCCACGTGAAAAGAAAAACGGTTCAAAGGCATAACGGAAGGCCTGGATGAACATATTCATTAAAACGGCAATTTTGTAGTTGGCCCCATAAATACCCACCTGATACATCGGGTCCCGGCCTTCCGGAATCAGGAAGGGTATCAGAATTTTATCGATGTTCTGGTTCACCATGCCGGCCAGTCCCACAATCAGGATGGGAAACGAATAACCCAGCATTTTAAACAGCAAAGAACGATCGAAGTCGAATTTTATTTTCAGGATTTCAGGCAAAAGCAAAAGCAAAGTTACTGTTGTGGCAAGCAGGTTGGAAATAAACACATACCCCACCCCGATTTCAGGCGAATAAATCAACGAAACCACCGAACCGGGGTTGTGTCTGAGCAGGTAAGGGCATAACGACAGGAAAAACAGGTTAAATCCGATGTTCAGGGCTATGTTAACCAACTTGATAGAGGCAAACCGGATCGGGCGGTTATCGAGCCTCAGTTTGGCAAAAGGGATAGAGGTAAAAGCATCGACCCCGACAATAATCCCCAGCCATAGGATGTATTCACTTTGTTCTTCGTAGCGGATCAGCGATGCCAGGTTATCCTTAAAAAGGACTATAAACAGGATAAACAGGAATGAAGTACCAAAAAGTGACAATACCGATGTGGAATACACTTTTTCGGGTTGTTCCGACCGCGATGCAAACCGGAAAAAACCGGTTTCCATGCCATAAGTCAGAAAAACCAGAAAAAAAGCCACATACGAATAGAGGTTGGTTACCACGCCGTAAACCTCGGGCAAAAACAACCTCGAATAATAGGGAACCAGCCACCAGTTCAGGAAACGCCCGATGATGCTGCTCATCCCATAAATGGCCGTGTCGCTTGCTAATTTTCTGTAGGTGTTCAAACGCGTGATTTTTTTTCAAAGATAATGCATTTGGAAGAGAGTGGCTAAAATTTTATGTGAATCAGAATTTGCATCAACCTCTGGTGTTTAAAACAACTCATCCTTTTTTCGCAGAATACGCTATATTTGTTCGTGAAACGGATTAATTCTGCTTTTATGAAACGAGCCCCAATGGTTCAGGGTAAGATATTCCGATACATATCGGAAATACCTTTGAAAAGAAACAATTACAATCGTATGAAAAAGCTTCTTTTCCTGTTGTTAATGCTGTTGCACCTGGTTCCTGTTCTTATATCCTGCTCCGGTAATTCCAACCGTTCCAGGAAGCCGGTCAGCTCGATCACACTGCTACCGGTTCAGAAAGATTACCGGATCAATGAACCGGTTACCATTCAGGTGAATACCAAACTTCCCAACGGGGAAATAAAAACCATAGCACTCTATTACGAAAATGAATGCATCGCCACGCATACCGGTCTGAATTTTGAAGTCACGCTGGAAAAAATAAAACAGGTGGGTCCCAATTCATTAAAGGTTGTTGCCACAAAAACCGATGGGATTACCAATACGCGGTACAAAACATTTTCAGCGCTCTCCGACATCTCCCCTGAGAACTATGGCATTGAGGTAATCCGGGAATACCCTCATTCCCGGGAATTCTTTACCCAGGGACTGGAAATGGTGGATGGGTTTCTTTATGAAAGTACCGGCCAGGAAGGTACTTCTGCAATTTACAAAATCAGCCTTCCTTCAGGGAAGGTGGTTCAGCAAAAAAAACTGAACGATCAATACTTTGGCGAAGGGATCACTATCCTGAACGATAAAATATACCAGCTTACCTACCGTGCCCAAAAAGGATTTGTTTACAGGCTTACTGATTTTGCCCTGATCGACAGTTTTTCTATTCACACCACTGAAGGCTGGGGCCTTACAAACGATGGGAAAAACCTGATTATGAGCGATGGAACCCAAAAACTCACCTGGATTAGTCCGGAAACTTTCTCGGAGGTCAGGCACCTTTATGTAGCCAGTGATAAAATATACCAGGAAGCGCTGAATGAACTGGAATACAACAACGGATTTATCTACGCCAATGTGTGGTCAAAAAATTACATCATCAAAATAGATCCTGAAAACGGAAGGATCCTTGCAACCATTGATTTATCGGAACTATACTCCCTTTTTTCCACTGAAACGCCCGTTGACGTACTGAACGGTATTGCGTTCCATGAGGAATCAGGAAACCTGCTCGTGACCGGAAAATACTGGCCTTTTTTGTTTGAAGTAAGACCAGTTAAATCAGAATAGTGTAGGTGAACCTCCGTACCGGACCCGTCCCAGGTGTTTGTATGCCAGATCAGTAACCTCCCGTCCACGGGGAGTCCTTTTTATAAATCCCTCTTTTATGAGAAAGGGTTCGTATACCTCTTCAATGGTTCCAGCATCTTCTCCCACCGCAGTAGAAATGGTACTGATTCCCACAGGACCGCCTTTAAATTTATCGATAATAGCAACCAAAATGCGGTTATCCATGTCATCCAGTCCGTACTGATCAATATTCAATGCTTCAAGGGCATGCATGGTTATGGCCATATCAATTTCACCGGTACCTTTAACCTGGGCAAAATCGCGGACTCTTCGCAACAGGGAATTTACAATCCGGGGGGTTCCCCTGCTGCGTGAAGCAATTTCACTGGCTGCCGTATCCTGGATGGAGACATTCAGAATGTCAGCTGACCTTTTCACAATTCCTGTCAATACCCCGGTGTCGTAATACTCAAGATGCGATTTAATACCAAAACGGGCCCGCAAAGGGGAGGTTAATAGTCCCGACCGTGTGGTGGCGCCAATCAGGGTAAACGGATTCAGGTCAATCTGAACTGAACGGGCACTGGGTCCTTTATCCAGCATGATATCAATCCTGAAATCTTCCATAGCCGAATACAAATACTCTTCAACAATGGGAGAAAGACGGTGTATTTCATCAATAAAAAGAACATCCCGTTCTTCGAGATTTGTAAGCAATCCGGCCAGGTCACCCGGTTTGTCCATAACAGGTCCGGAAGTAATTTTTATTCCTGCATTCAGCTCATGGGCAATAATATAGGATAAGGTTGTTTTTCCTAATCCGGGTGGACCATGTAGCAATACATGATCCAGAGACTCACCCCGCATGTTGGCAGCCTTAACAAAAACACGGAGGTTTTCCACAATCTTTTGCTGCCCTTTGAAATCTTTAAAGCATACCGGACGAAGCTTCTGATCCAATTCCTTATCGCGCTCATCAAAAGCCTTACCCTGCAAATCTATAAAATCATTCATCTGATTATCGTTAAGGAAAGAAATCAGGTTAACCCCAGAATATCCAGAATATCATTTAGTTTGGACATCCGGAATGGCTTTGCCATGTATTCATCCATTCCGTAATGTAAACATTTTTCCCGGTCATTATCCAGGGTATTTGCTGTTAATGCAATAATAGGTGTGTGTGTCAAGTTATTCTTTTTCTCAATCTTACGGATATTCATGGAAGTTTCCAGGCCATCCATTCCATGCATCATGATGTCCATAAGAATAAGATCAAATCGTTCTTTTTCAAATAACTCCAGGGCAGTCTTTCCATCTTCCGCAATTGTTACAGCATGGTGTTCTTTCTGCAAATTAAACGATACAATTTTCTGATTCAACGGATTATCTTCAACCAACAATATTTTAAACGGTTTTGTCAAGATATATCTTTATTAATATATATAACAAATATAAAGATTATAATACAATATGATATACTGTTTATAAAGGTTAATATCTATTTATGAAAATTTTTAAAGAACTTATAAACCCGGTTTTTCTTTATTAATAACAAATTATAAACCATTTATAAAAGTAGCAAAGAGGAATTTATGAACCTGTGAACAAACAAAACAAACATCCTTGTCTGACGTTATTAATAAAAGAGACTTGTTGATTGTCCGTTAGAATAATTTTAAAACAATTCATTTTTTCCTCTTGTCTTTTTTTAGTTGATTATCTATATAAAAAACAAAAAATGGTTTACAACTTTTTTTATTAATTAATATTTATGATTTTTGAACCAATGTAAATGGATTTATTAACAACCTTACAAAAAGATAACCTGTTTAAATTTAAACAATTTAATAAAAAATGACAGAAAGTTTTAACATCCTTGTTGATAAGCTGAAATTATTCCGTAGGAAGTTTTATATCTATAAACTTGTTAAGGGATTTTTACTGACTTTGCTTGTCAGTATATTGGTTTATACTTTGCTTTCGGTCATTGAATATTTGGCCTATCTACCCTCTCCGGCCCGAACGTTTATTTTTTATGCAGCAATTGTTTTCCTAGCTGTTATGATCCTACAGTTTGTGTTTGTTCCTTTTTTTCAGTTAATCCGGGTCTTCAGACAACTCAGCGATGAAAATATCAATAAAATCATAGTTACACATTTTCCGGAAATTAAAGACAAACTATTAAATATTCTTGAACTGGCCAGGCTCAATGACAGCATCTATTCTTCAGAGATTCTCCTGGCAAGCATTGATCAGAAAATAAAACAGATTAAAATTTTTAATTTTCAACATGCCATCCGTTTTAAACAATTGAGGTTTATGTTGTTATACCTTATTATAAGCATCCTTGTTGTGGCGGGAATTGTTGTTTTTGATAAGCCGGTGATTGCAGAATCAAATTACAGGATTATACACTATGACAAGCAGTTTAGTAAGCCGGCTCCGTATGAATTTATCCTGAAAAATGAAGAACTGATTGTGAACAAAGGGGATGAATACACCCTCCTTTTGCAAGGCCTGGGAGAAAGCCTTCCGCAGGTCGTATACCTGAATATTGAGGGGTCGGATTACCTGATGAAGAAAAAGGATAAGAACCATTTCGAATATAAAATAGAATCAGTAATCAATCCGTTTGATTTTTATTTTACCGATTTAAAATATCGTTCCGGATCCTATCGATTAAAAATTCTTCCCAAGCCAGGTATTTCGGAATTTCATGTACAGATTATCCCTCCGGAATATACCAGGATGAAAAAAGAAAATATTGAGAATGTGGGTGATCTGACGGTAGCAGAGGGAACACAGATAGAATGGAAGTTTACCTGTATTGACACTGATTCTTTGTATATACGTTTTGGAGACCAAAAAAAAATAACAGCCCGGGAAGAGGGAAATGTTTTTATCGCCGATACAGAGGTTCATAAAAATACAGAATACCGGATTTTTATTAAAAATTCCTATATAGATTACAAAGAAGTACTTGCATATAACCTGAAAGTTGTTCCGGATCAGTTTCCGGAAATAAGGTTGGTTCAGACACGGGATTCTACTCTCTATTCCCGGTTTTATTTTATGGGGGAAATAGCTGATGACTATGGATTTTCCTCCTTGCATTTTCATATGAATGTGCAGGGAAGGGATACAGTTTTTCCATTGCAGATCACAAAAAATGTAACCTACCAGGAATTTTATTATACCACTGATTTTAATTTGTTTAATTATGAATCAGAGGAGATAACCTACTATTTTTCAGTTTCAGATAACGATGCCGTTAACGGGCCCAAAACAACCACTTCCGAAAGTTTTGTGTATTTCACTCCTTCCGAAAGGGAAATCCATGCGTACGATAAGGAACAGTTTGCAGATGTTGAAAGCAAAATACAAGAAAGCCGGATGCTGGCTGATGAAATCAGAAAGGATGTAAAAGAACTGCAGTATAAAAACCTGGATTCAAATGTGTCGGACTGGGAAAAATCACAACTGGTTAATGAAATTGTAAACAAAAAGAATCAGCTGGAACAGATACTGGATCAGGTAAAACAACAAAATGATGAGTTGAACAATTTTATTAAAACTTTTACCGGAAAGGAACAGGAAATCCTGGAAAAACAGCAGATGATCGAAGAATTGCTGGAACAGGTTTTCAGCGATGAACTGAAGGAATTGATAGAGGAATTTCAAAAACTGGCAGAAGAGTTTAATGAAAGCCGGTTTAACAACTTGTCTGAAAAGTTGGATATGTCCATGGATGATCTGGCAAAGCAACTGGACAGAAACCTGGAAATGTTGCGAAGGATGAAAGTTGAGCAGAAATTTCAGGGTATCATTGATGATTTGTATGAATTGGCTGATATCGAGGAGGATCTGGCTGTTGAAATAAGTGAAAAAAGAAATTTTGAAGAAGCCAGTGAAAAAGACGGCCAAAACAGGGAAGAGGTGAGCCGCCTTAGGAAAGCACTGGAAGAAGCACTGGAGATGAATAATAAACTAAAAAATCCACTTATTTATGATGACTTTGACCAGGAATTCAACGATATAAATGAGAATTTTGACATAAACAGGGAAAACCTTGAAAAGAAAAGAAGGAATAAAGCTTCACAAAGCATAAAAAGTACATCCGAAAAGATGCAGAATCTGGCATTCAGTATGGATCAACTGCTGCAATCGAACATGATGAAGCAACATATGGAAAACATTGACGATATACGTCAGCTCCTGAGCAACCTGTTATGGTTTTCCTTTTCACAGGAGGAAGTCATGATGCAGTTTTCCGGACTGGATGTCAACGATCCTGTTTTGAATTCATTAAAAAGAGACCAGAAAAACCTCCGGGATCAGAGCAGAGAGATCAAGGATTCATTATACGCACTGGCAAACAGGACTCCTCAAATATCCGGTTTGATTAGCAAGGAGTTACTGGAAATGGACATGAATCTGAATAAAACAGAAGATCAGCTTGCTGAAGGTTCAATCCCTGCATCACGGGTAAGTCAGCAGTTTGTGCTGACATCAGCAAACAACCTTGCCCTCTTTTTATACGACGCGTTGCGCAGGATGGAAGAACAAATGGCAAGCTGCAGTTCCGGATGTCAGAATTGTGAAAAACCAGGACAGAAACCGGGAGGAGAGAATCTGGATATGCTCCGGAAATCATCGGAAGGGATGAAAGAACAACTTCAGAGAATGATTGAAGAAATGAAAAAAGGAAATTTCCAAAAAACAAGTAAAATGCTGGGTGAAAGCCTTATGCAACATGAAATGATGCAGAAAAAACTACGTGAAATAATGAACAACGGAAACGTGGGTAGTGACGCAAGGGAGACCCTGAAAAATGTGGATCAACTGCTGGAAGAAAACAGATTAGAACTCATAAATAAAAGCATTTCACAGAAAACACTGATCCGGCAGAATCAGATAATGACACGATTGCTGGAAGCGGAAAAAGCAGAAATAGAAAGGGATTTTGATGAGAAAAGAGAATCTGAAACAGCTGACCAGGAGTTTTATAGCAACCCGGTAAAGTATTTTGAGTTTAATAAACAAGAAAAGAACAGACTGGAAAATTTGGATCAAAATCTTTTTAAATTAAACAACTTCTATAATAAAAAATACAGGAAATATATCGATTTAATGGACGAACAAGGTGTACGGCAATAAAGAAACACAAACCATAGATTCAGATATACATAACCTGGGAAAGGTGGAAAAATTCCTGGAACAGTATTTTAAAAACTATACAATAACCTGGGATCGACTCCAAAAATTGATGGTATGTGTATCAGAGGGTATATCCAACGCCATTATACACGGAAACGGAAACGATATAAAAAAAGTAGTACGGATTGAGGTCGATTGCAACGGAAAGGAAGCAATCATACTTATTGAAGATGAAGGCAAAGGATTCAATAAAGAGAGGATACCCAACCCGACCCAATCGGAAAACATAAAGAAAGAAAAAGGAAGAGGAATCTTTATCATAAGGTCTTATGCTTCAGAAGTGACTTACAAAAAAAAAGGAAGACTGCTGAGAATAAAATTTGATTTGAGTGAAGATACAGTATTATCTTGAAGAGATCCCGGATTTTAAGATCCGGAAAAAAAGGATCAATGAATATCTATCCAGATTAATTGAAGAAGAGGGAAAAAAGCTGGGAGAAATCACGGTAATTTTCTGTTCAGACCGGTATTTATTGACTATAAACAAAGAGTTTTTAAACAGGGATCATTATACAGATGTCATTGCGTTTGACTACTGCCGGGAGGATACTTTGTCGGGGGATTTGTTTATAAGCATTGAGCGGGTAAGAGAAAATGCAGAAACGTATCATGCGGAATTTGAAAATGAACTTTACAGGGTGTTGTTTCATGGGGTACTTCATCTGGCAGGATATAAAGATAAAAGCCCGGATGAAATAAAGGAAATGAGAAAGAAAGAAGATTATTATCTTAATAAACTTGTAAAGAAATAAGAATGCTACCGGAATATGATGTTATTGTTGTAGGAGGTGGGCATGCAGGATGCGAAGCGGCAGCGGCCTCGGCTAACATGGGTTCCGGGACCCTCCTAATCACCATGGATATGAGCAAATATGCTCATATGTCGTGCAATCCGGCAATGGGAGGCATTGCCAAAGGACAAATTGTGCGGGAAATTGATGCATTGGGTGGATATGCAGGAATTATAAGCGATCAGACAGCTATCCAGTTCCGTATGTTAAACCGGTCAAAGGGACCCGCTATGTGGAGTCCACGTGCCCAGTCTGACCGAAGAAAATTCTCTGAACGTTGGAGGGATACACTGGAAGGGATTCAAAACCTGGACCTGTGGCAAGACATTGTGACTGCTTTGATCGTGAAGAATAAAAAAGTAACCGGGGTAAGAACACGCCTGGGAATAGAATTCCGGACAAAATCAGTAATTCTTACAAACGGAACCTTTTTAAACGGATTAATTCATGTAGGGAAAAAACAGGTGGAAGGCGGAAGAATGGGGGAAGAAGCCTCTTATTCATTGACGGAACAACTGACCGGATTGGGGTTCATAAAGGGAAGACTTAAAACCGGTACACCGGTAAGGATTGACGGAAGATATGTAGATTTTTCAAAAATGAAGGAACAAAAGGGAGAGGAAGGATACTATAAATTCTCCTTTCTACCGGATATAAAAAGAGAATTAATCAATAGATCCTGCTGGATAACCTATACAAATCCGGATGTTCATGAAATATTAAAAGAAGGTTTCGATTTTTCTCCCATGTTTGACGGAACCATTCAAAGCACCGGACCAAGGTATTGTCCAAGCATTGAATCCAAATTAAAAACCTTTGAAGAAAAAAGCCAACATCAGCTTTTTCTTGAACCCGAAGGAGAATACACCAATGAATACTATTTGAACGGATTCTCTTCTTCTTTGCCATGGGATATTCAACTGAAAGCAATGCATGCCATCCCCGGACTTGAAAAAGCACGAATATTCAGGCCGGGATATGCCATTGAATATGATTATTTTGATCCAACCCAGCTGGAACCGACGCTGGAGACAAAACGAATACGAAATCTGTTTTTTGCCGGGCAGATTAATGGTACTACGGGATATGAGGAAGCTGGAGCACAGGGTATTGTGGCTGGTATCAATGCACATTATGCCGTTCATGAACGGGGAAAGACGTTTGTTCTGAAACGGGACGAAGCCTATATTGGTGTATTGATTGACGATTTGATAACAAAAGGGGTAGATGAACCCTACCGGATGTTTACAAGCAGGGCAGAATACAGAATTTTATTGAGGCAGGACAATGCAGATTCAAGGTTGACCGGGAAATCATGGAAAATGGGGCTGGCTTCTCCGGAACGAATAAAATTGCTGAAGGAAAAAACGGTGCTTAAGGACCGGATTATCGATATGGTTACCAAACTAAGCATTAAGCCGGAAGCTGTAAACCAGTTACTTAAGGAAAAGAATACCCCTCCGTTAAATCAAGGTGTTAAATTAAGAGAAATTATTTTACGCCCTCAGATTTCGTTATTTGATGTGGTTCCGTATGCTTCCCCGCTACAGAAAATTCTGAACGAGGTTCCGGAAAACAGAAAGGAAGAAATTTTTGAGTCGGCAGAGATTCAGATTAAATATTCCGGTTACATAGAAAGGGAGAAAGTGCTGGCTGAAAAGCTGCGCAGGCTGGATGAATTAAATATTGAAGATAAATTTAATTATGATGAATTAATATCGGTTTCAACAGAGGCACGACAGAAGTTAAAGCGCATTAATCCGAAGACGATTGGACAGGCGAAAAGGATTTCAGGAGTATCCCCAGCGGATATCAATGTTTTGTTGATAATGCTTGGTAAATAATGTTCCACGTGGAACGTTGTTTTATCAAAAACAAAACAATACAACCTTTTTACTGTTTTTATAGAATAACGGTACTAAAAAACAAATACGATATGGAAGCAAAATATAAGGGTATTATTGTCGACATAGAAAACCGGCGTCAGTTCAAAGGGGAAATTGGGGTGAAAAACGGAATAATTGATTTCATACGGGCTTGTGAGCATGCAGGCAATGAGTATATCCTTCCGGGTTTTACGGATGCCCATGTTCATATAGAGAGTTCAATGGCCGTGCCTTCCGTGTTTGCCGGCATGGCGGTTCCACGGGGAACGGTTGCTGTGGTGAGCGACCCGCATGAAATCGCAAATGTCATGGGTGTTCGTGGTATCGATTTTATGATTGAGAGTGCAAAAAAGGTTCCGCTGAAGATATTCTTCGGAGTGCCTTCCTGTGTTCCCGCAACTCCGTTCGAGTCCTCCGGCGCTGAACTGAATGCCGAAACAGTCGAAAAACTACTGGCCAGAGACGACCTGTACTACCTTTCGGAAATGATGAATTTCCCTGGCGTTTTATATAAACTCCCGGAGGTCATGAAAAAAATAGAGGCTGCCAGGAAACTGAACAAGAAAATTGACGGGCACGCTCCCGGACTCCGGGGTGAAGATGCCAGGAAATATATAGAGGCTGGAATATCAACCGACCACGAATGTACTTCCATGGAAGAGGCAGAAGAGAAAATAAGCCTGGGCATGAAAATAGCGATTCGCGAAGGAAGTGCCGCAAAGAATTTCGAAGCACTATACCCTTTGATTGATAAATACCCCGATAAAGTCATGTTGTGTACCGATGATTCACACCCGGAAACACTGCTCAGAGAAGGACACATCGATAAAATCATAAAAAAGGGACTGGAGAAAGGAGTGGATCTCTATCATCTTTTACGGGCTGCTTCGATCAACCCGGTAAAACATTACGGGCTGAATGTGGGTTTGCTGAAAAAGGGAGATCCGGCAGACTTTATTGTTGTGGAAGACCTGAAAAATTTCAGGATCCGAAAGACCATTATTGATGGTGTTCCGGTGTATCAAAATGGAGAAGTACTGTTTGAATGTCCTGAATCGGAACCCATCAATGTTTTTAACCGGACAAGAATAGCAAAGAAAGAAATCGTTATACCTGCAAAAACAGATAAAATACGTGTCATAGAAGTTACCGACGGAAGTCTTTTTACCGGACAGACTGTAGAAGAACCAAACATAGAAGAGGGAAAAGTTGTTTCCGATACCAAACGGGATATACTGAAAATGGTGGTCATGAGCCGGTATAAAAATGAACCGGTGCAGATCGGATTTATACGGAATTTCAGGCTAAAAAAGGGTGCCATAGCAAGCAGCATTGCACACGACAGCCATAACCTTATTGCAGTGGGAACTTCCGATGCCGATATAATTGCTGTTGTCAATAAACTGATCGATATAAAGGGCGGAATTGTGGCAGGAGATACAAAAAGTCAAATGGCTATGCAGCTGGAAGTGGGAGGTATTATGACCCAAAAAACTGGCAGGGAAATAGCCGGTTTATATCGAAAGCTGATCGAAAAAACAAAGGAATTCGGCTGTACGCTGGATTCTCCGTTTATGACCCTGGCTTTTATGTCTTTGCTTGTAATTCCGGAATTGAAACTAGGGGATAAAGGACTGTTTGATGTCAATAAATTTAATTTCGTTGACGTTTTTTTGGAAGAATGATTCAAAACAGAAGTACACATAAACACAGGGATTATCTGAATACCATCCTTTCTGTTATTCCTGATAAACCTGGAGTATATCAGTATGTTAATAATTCCGGCGAAATCATTTATGTGGGGAAGGCAAAGAACCTGAAAAAAAGAGTCTCTTCTTATTTTACAAAAAAACATATTCACAGAAAAACGGCCCTGCTGGTCCATCATATTGCCGATATTAAATATATGGTGGTTGATACGGAAGAAGATGCCCTGCTTCTGGAAAACAACCTGATAAAGAAATACAGACCCCGGTATAACATACGGCTTAAAGATGATAAAACATACCCCTGGATATGCATAAAAAAAGAAAGGTATCCCCGGGTTTTCAAGACCAGGAAGGTTGTACGGGACGGATCACGGTATTTTGGGCCGTACACCTCATATTTGACCGTTAATACCCTACTGGGACTGTTTCGTTCGCTGTATAAACTAAGGACCTGCAACTACAATCTGACGGAAGAAAATACACGGAAAGGAAAATATAAACGATGCCTTGAATACCATATAGGCAATTGCCTGGGCCCCTGCCAGAATTTGATTTCGGAAGAGAAATACAACGAAGGCATCGAAGAGATTGCCCATATACTGAAAGGAAACATAACAGGGGTGATCCGTCATATGAAGCAGCGAATGACGGATTATGCGGAGCATTATCAATATGAAGAAGCCCAGAAAATAAAGGAAAAGATCGGGTTACTTGAAAAATACCAGAGCCGCTCTACCGTGGTAAGTCCGGAGATCAGAGATGTGGATGTATTTTCAGTTGTTGCGGATGAACAGAATGCGGTCGTAAATTATCTGAAAGTGTTAAACGGAGCCATCATTCAAACTCATACGATGGAAATTCGCAAAAAACTGGAGGAGAAAACTGAGGATATTCTGTTGCTTGCTATTGTGGATATAAGGCAACGCCTTTATAGCAATGCAAAGGAGATCATTGTGCCCTTTAAGGTGCATACCCGGCTGGAAGGAATCACATTTCATGTTCCTTTAAGGGGGGATAAAAAACATCTCCTGGATTTATCGACCCGCAATGCTATGTATTACAGGCTGGAGGCAGAAAAACACAAAGCCACGGACCGGCAAAAAAAACGAACCGGAAGAATCCTGGAACAAATGAAAAAGGATCTGCAGTTGAAAGAATGGCCGGAACACATCGAATGTTTTGATAACAGCAATCTTCAGGGATCAAATCCGGTGGCTTCCTGTGTGGTTTTTAAAAATGCCGTGCCGGCAAAAAAGGAATACCGGCATTTTGCCATTAAAACAGTCAAAGGGCCGGATGATTTTGCTTCCATGCAGGAAGTAATTTTCAGAAGATACAAGCGGTTGCTGGAGGAGGAGAAATCCCTGCCTCAGCTGATTGTGGTAGACGGAGGAAAAGGACAATTGTCATCGGCGGTAAAAGCATTGGAGAAACTGAACCTGAGAGGGAAAACAGCCATCATCGGAATCGCTAAAAAACTGGAAGAACTGTATTTTCCGGGAGATGAGATTCCCCTTTACCTGGATAAAACCTCTGAAACATTAAAAATAATTCAGCAACTGAGGAATGAAGCACACCGTTTCGGAATAGACTTTCACAGAAACAAACGATCAAAAAATATGCTTGTTTCTGAACTGGACGCTATCCCGGGTATCGGTCCGAAAACCATACAAAAACTGGTAACAGAATTCCGGTCTGTAAACAAGATCAGGGAATTGTCGTATGAAGACCTGTCCGCATCCGTAGGTAGGGCAAAGGCCTCAGGAATAGTGAAATATTTTGCTGAAAAACAACCGGAAAAGTAAGGGAACAAAAGGCGCTTACAACCGGTTGTATCCGTAATTATGCACGGATATTCAAATGGTTCTTAGATGCTTCGCCGGTATTTTTCATCATTTTCAAGCAATCCAAGGTAACTGATATACCGGCTTTCAGCGATTTCTCCCTTTTTTACCGCTTTTTTTACCGCACATCCGGGTTCGTGGGTGTGCGTGCAGTTATTGTATTGGCAATCAGACGAAAACGTGAATATTTCCCGGAAATAATGGGAAATTTCCCAGGGTTCCATATTGAGCATCCCGAAGGCCTTAATTCCCGGAGAATCAATAATATATCCTCCAAAATCCAATGCATACATTTCCGACCACGAGGTAACGTGTTTTCCTGTTTTGTATAATTCAGAAATTTCTTTGGTTTTTAGGTTCAGTCCGGGTTGAACCAGGTTGATCAGGGTTGATTTTCCCACCCCGCTGTGTCCGCTGAAGAGGCTTATTTTGTTGGTCATCAGCTTTTTTAATTCCGGGATTCCCTCCCGGGTAACAGCGGAGGTCTTTATGCAGACATACCCGATTTTTTTATAAATATCAGCCTGTTGGTTTACCTTGATCCGTTGATCGTGGGTTAACAGATCGGTTTTGTTAAAAACGAGGATTACCGGGATACGGTATGCTTCGGCGGTTGCCAGAAAGCGATCCATAAAGGTAGCCGTGGTTACAGGGTAATTTTGGGTGACAATCAGAAAGACCCGGTCGATGTTGGCAGCGATTACATGCGATTGCCTGGATAAATTCTGGGACCTGCGGACCAGGTAGTTTTTCCGTTCATCTATTTCAGTGATCAACCCTATCGGGTCCCCTTGTGTGGTGGTTTCAGAGCCTTGAAGCGTGTAGGATACCCTGTCGCCGACAGCAACCGGATTGGTGCTTTTTGAGCCTTTTATGCGGAAACTGCCTTTTATTTTGCACGCAATTTTCCGGTTGTTTTCTCCTTGCACCGTAATCCAGCTCCCGGTCGTTTTTATAACAATTCCTTTATTCAATGTCGGCTTACTTTACGGTTATTCCCATTCCAGTATAATTTTGCCACAGTTTCCTTTTTCCATAATTTCAAAGGCTTTTTGAAACTCCGAAAAGTGGAATCTGTGGGTTATGATGCCGGAAATATCCAATCCTGAGAGCAACATCATTTCCATTTGATACCAGGTTTCATACATTTCCCGTCCATAGATGCCTTTAAGTGTTAATCCTTTAAATATCAGCTTACTCCAGTTTATTTGGGTGGTTTGAGGCAGCAATCCCAGCAGGCTTATTTTTCCACCGTTATACATCAGATTTACCATATCGTTAAAAGCGTACTGAGAGCCGGAGCATTCCAGTCCGATATCAAAACCTGCCACCATACCCAGTTTTCCCATTGCCTCTTTAATGCTTTCTTTGGTGGGGTCTATTACGCTGGTTGCTCCCATTTTACGGGCCAACTGGCGGCGGTATTTGCTTAGCTCTGTACCAACAATATTCCTGGCTCCGGCAAATTTACAGATGGAAGCAGCCATGGCTCCAATGGGACCGCCAATGCCGGTTATCAGCACATCTTCGCCAATCAGCGGAAAAGAGAGGGCGGTGTGGGTGGCGTTTCCCAACGGATCCATGATGGATAGGATCTCATCCGGGATGCGTGGGTCGATGTGCAAAACATTTTTTGCCGGTACGGAGATATATTCCGCAAATCCTCCGTCGCGGTGAACACCGATGCCAACCGTATGGTCGCAGATATGTTGCCTACCCCGGCGGCAGTTCCTGCAGAAACCACACGAAATGTGCCCTTCCACCGTTACCCGTTCCCCTACATGGACCCGGTCCACTTCTTCTCCCGTTTCCACAACTGTACCCATGTATTCATGGCCGATCGTTACCGGTACTTTGAGGGTCTGTTGTGCCCACTCATCCCACATGTAAATATGTAGATCCGTACCGCAGATTGCTGATTTTTTGATCTTTATCAGGACATTGTTGGGACCGGTTTTTGGGACCGGAACCTCTTCAAGCCACAGCCCTTTTTCAGCTTTGGATTTCACAATTGCTTTCATCTGATTGTAATTGTTTATTTTTAAAGGTACTATCTTTTTTGGTGAAAAACACTATCGAATGTCATACCGGAAAGAATAACGATCAGATATGGACGGTATCGATGTACTTTCGTGAAAAAAAACGAACCGGGATCCATGAAGTAAAAAAACCAATTGCCAGGACTGTGATCAGGGTGAGGAACAGATGCGGGATATTCAATTCAACAGGATAAGCAGATACGGCAAAGGAGCCGTTTCCGGGAAGTTTTAACAAGGCAAAGTGAATTTGAGCCAGGCAGATCAAAATTCCTGTTATTAAGCCTGTAACAGCACCTGTAAGGGTTATCAGCCATCCTTCATAAAGAAAAGCCATCCGGATGTCCGGGCTGTCGGCTCCCATGCTTCTCATGATGGCAATATCGTCCTTTTTATCAATGATCAGCATCGAAAGACTGCCAATAATATTGAACGAGGCAATGGCCAGGATAAAAACCAGAATAAAATAGATGGCCCATTTTTCTGAATTCATGACTTTATAAATAAGTTCCTGTTGTTGGTATTTATTTTTCACGTGGAACATGGGGCCCACCTTGTCCTGTATCTGTTTCTGAACTTCACGGAGGTTGCTTTCCGGAGTCAGTTTTATTTCCAGTGCGCTTATTTTTTCAGGAATATCAAAAAGTTTACGGGCAAAAGGCAATGGAACAAAGACATATTCAGAATCGTAGCTTTCCTGAACACTGAAGATAGCAGAGGGGTAAATATATTCATGGTTTAAGGATCGGGCCAGGTTTACGGATATCTGTTCTCCTTTTCTGGCGGCATAGATATGCATCGGATCAATGAGATTCAGTCTGATACCCAGGTTGATGGCCACACCCAATCCAACAACAGCATAGGGGGTGCCATTTTCCTCAAATAGCAGCCTGCCGTCATAGATCAGGCTGTCTAATCCGGTTACATGCTTGTAATTGTCTGAAACGCCCTTAATGGTTACCACTCCCCGTGAAGAACCGTATTCAAGAATCGCACTTTCCTGTATAACCTTCGCTACATAAGCGACTCCTTCCGTATTTTCTATTTCGCCAGGGGCCAGGTCGGAATCGTAGAAAGATTTTCCCTCCACTGCCGTTATTTTAAGGTCCGGGTCAAAGGAACTGAACATCGAATGAATCAGGGTGTTAAAGCCATTGTAAACCGACAGGACCACTACCAGTGCAATGGTTCCTATGGCTACACCCGTTATGGCTACCCCTGATATTATGTTAATAATATTGCGCTTCTTTTTCGAAACCAGGTATCTTTTTGCTATAAAAAACGGGAAATTCACGCGTTTAATTTGGTTATTTATTCAGCAAACCATCAATTTTTTCGATGTAATCAAGGCTGTCATCCAAATAAAATTCCAGTTCCGGGATGATCCGTAGTTGTTTCCCTACTCTTTTGCCCAGGTTTCCACGGATCTGACGGCTCATCCCTTTGATATCCTGCAAAATTTCATCGGAGTCATCAGACGGGAAAATGCTGATATATACACGGGCAATACCCAGGTCGCGGGTAATGCGGACGATGGTTACGCTCAACATTTTTCCACGGAAACGGGTACGGCTTTCCTTCTGAAAATAATCGGCCAGTTCCTTTTGAATCAGCCGGGAAATTTTATTCTGACGGGTACTGAACTCTTCCATAACAAAGTAATTTTACACAAAGGTAATCAAAAGACCGTAAACACCTTGAAAGGTGAGGGGGATAAAAAAAGAACGGAATAACGGCCGGATTTTCTAAATGATCAGTTTTTGATCACTGAATGGTATGTTCCAATCCGGCCCTGTTCATCCATTCCTTCCATGTGGATTATGCATTCTGATTTCAGACCGGGTACAGGAAAAGTAAACCGTACCGGATGGGTGTCATCCGTTGAAAGGAAGGGATTCCAGTACAGGGTAGTATTCATTTTTATTTCATCATCCGGCACCATTCTTTCTGCATTGAAGTTCCGGGGTATACGGTACCCTTCCATATACATGATGTTTCCCTGTTTTTCTTTCTCTGCAGGGAATGGGTTCTGTGGCGGACCGGTTTTTGTTAATATTTCAATCACTCCGCCACTGGCAAAGCTTGTATATTTCTGAATATTAACCGGATCGGTAAAAATATTAATTTCTTCAATATCCAAAGGGTTGAAATTATCCAGAATCGAAGCTGAGTTTCCCAGGATCTGTCCATCCACAACAATGGTAGCACCCATCTGGCTTTTTATGGAATTGATCATTCCCGGGAATATTATCTGTCCGTTCAAAAGCTGGAAAGAACGGATTGACTGGATTACCTGTAACAGATCCGTAGATGACTGCAGCAACGATTTATATGCTGGTTCATTAAGCACTTTTGCCTGAGTGACCGCTTTTTGGGGACCATCCAGCACCCATTCTTCATGGGCATGCAGGAGATCCAGCATCTGTTCACGGGATACATCAATGTCGGTATACAACAAATCTTTCCGGCAGATGTACTCTCTTAACTGGTTATGATTGAGCTGTTTTGTCTCTCCGGGATTGAAAGCGAGTACCTTCTCCCAGGAGAAATCAGTTAATTCATTGGCAATTAAAAAATAATCAATGGCTGTTTTATGGGTACTTCCGTAATCTGAATACGGGAGAAGAGGCAGGTTATAGGTCAGCCCGGAATTAAAATGAAGGTGCTGGTACATCCCACTGTTTATTCCAAGAAAAGCAAAAGCAGAGGCTGATGAGACCGCTACATCGGCAGGTATCTTTTCGTTGTTATTCGCGGTGGCCGATACGGAAACTTCATAGTTGCTGACATTTTTTGATACATTGACGTTAAAATTCAGGGTTTTATCCTTATGGATGAACACCAGTCGTTCGGCAATGAGTTCGCTGTCTTGATCAAAAAGGGACAAAAGGGCGACTCCTTCAGGAGATCCTTCCACAGGGATGGTAAACCTTGACGGGCCAGAGATGTTTAATTCTCCGGCTTCCAGGAGGTTGTATCCGGACGTTAGGGTAAAGAACAGGTTTTGCTCCTTACCGGCCCGAGCGGGGATATGTGTGTGGATATTCTTTTCATCGGTGCTTAAGACAAAAAGAGACGGTTGGCCAACCATTCCTTCGGGGAGGGTAAAAACCTGGTCTTTACCGTAGTCACTGGTAATTACAAACCGGTATTTTTCTCCTTCCCGGAGCTGTACCGGTACCATTCCGAACCCTTTGGTAAACGACTGGCATTTGGCCACAACAGCCTCTTTGCTGTCCACAATATCACCGGTTACAGAAATATAATTTCCCCAGATATCCCTTGATACAAAACCTACTTTTTGGGGGAATTCACGGATCAGGGTTCCTCCTTCTGCATGGAAATCCAGGTATACCTGATCTTTTTTTGTTTTAACCCGTACCGATCGTTTCCAGGTTTCTTTTGCATCGGAAAAAACGACCCAAAGGGGCAGAGTTCCTGTTTCTTCCGGGAACTCAAATTCAACGGTTGCTGTGCCTTTCTTATCCGTCCGTACCCTGCCACTTTCTATTTCCTTATGATTCAGGAAGACCTGGTAATGAATCCTCAGCCTGGGTTCCGGAAGGTTATCCAGAGACCGGAGTTTTACCCGGATCCTGGCTTCTCCGCTGCCGCTGAAGAGGGTATCCTTATTCAGAACATCGATTAACAGATCGGTGCGATAGGGTTCGTCGATGTATATCAGCCCTGTATAGATTTGTTCCGGGGTATACTGCAGGGGGGTGTAGGCCGTTACATAATACCGGCCGCGATCGGCACGTTCGGGGAGCGTGATATCACCGTTTGTGATTCCGTGTTCCAGCAGGAACAAATCCCCTGCTACAGGATTTCCTTTGTTGTCAAATATTTCTACGTACAGGTCCGTAGAAAGGGTACTCAATTGCCGGGTAGACTTATCCACCGCAACAGCTTTGAACCAGACTGTCTCCCCCGGAGCATAGACATCCTTATCGGTCTGAACATAAATACCCTCAGAAGGTAGGTTTTGATAGTATATCGATAACCTGCGGGCAATGTTTTCCAGAACATCCCCGGTATTCTGTGCCGGAATACCGGAAACAACAATCAGAAACATGCACAGTATAATTAACTTTTTCATACGATTATAATTGTTTATTTTAAAGGTATTTCCGATATATATCGGGATAATTCGCCCCGCCCCATCGGGGCTTGTTTCATAATTTGTGGTGTGGTTATTTATTGTTTTTTGATTCGGTATTTGTCAGATATTGGTTGTTGTAAAAAAAACAGCTTATTTTCCGGATGCGCATTATTTTTGCTGTTGCTGATTGCTGTCTGCAGATTTTCGTCGGGTTTGAGTATATTGAAGTTTCCCCAGAATGCGTCATCAAAATTTTGAATGCTTTCGGTGAATATATCGGATAATGTGAAAAGTTCCTTTCTGGGAAACTTTTTTATATGGCTTTTTTTCAGATCGGTGATCAGCAATTCAGAGACGCTGAAAAACTCAGAATTCATATTTTCCTTCCGGTTTTTAACCTTAACCCCCATGGAAGCTTTGGCTGCATAGAGGTAATACAAACCCCCGGAATACCGGTAATCAACCTTGTAACGGACCCTTTCCGGTCTGACTTTGTATCCGGCAGGTTTTTTCCGGATCAGGGTTTGTTGGGCTGTCCGTAATTCCTGTTTACTGAATCCGAAATCCACATGCAGGAGCGCATAGGTTTCCCTGTCGATATACATTTCTCCCTGGTAACAAGGAAATTGCACCTTGCGGACCGGTTTAAACCGGATCACATACACAGGACGGCTATGATACCATATTACCCTGTCGATGGAATAGGTATACAGGTTCCGGAATTCCGGATCAATAAAGGGACTCATTGTCTTGAGTATGTCTAGCTGGGTCATGGTGGCAGGTCCCCCCATCAATTTAAAGTTAACCCACTGAAAAGGGCTGACATCCGGGCTTTTTCTTCCTTTTACGATTCTCACTTTATCGCTCCTGCCCATATTGGAATACCCGGATTTCAGCAGGTCAATTACAGCTTCTGAAATGTTTATATAGGTTTCGTCCTGTTGCAGGGTTTCCCTGTAAAAGCCCCGCATCATCAGCAGGTTGTTGCCATAATTGACCGGTATCCGTTCAATGACCCTGTCCAGGATTTCACTTACCGGAATGGCCACCACTTTTACTTCCCGGATGCGGATGGATATCGGATGAAGGGCTATTGTATCTTTTTTCTGCAGCTCTTCAACGGTGGTGATTTTCTGTGCATAACCCAGGCAGGAAAGGACCAGCGGCTCCCCTGCATGTTCTTTCCGGATCTTCAGAACAAATTCCCCTTCGGCATTGGTTATGGTTCCAATGGGTTGATTGAATAAGGAAACCGTAGCGGAGGGTAGAAATTCTCCGCTTTTCTCATCCATTAATCGTCCTGTCAGTTTTATAAACTCTCCTTTTGGTCCCGTTATCCGGGTGCTGTCCGTTTCCCGCAGGGAGATAACAATGTGGTTTTCTTTTTCCGTAAATCGAATAAGCAGGGTGTCGAACATACCCGAAAGCACTTTGATAACCGGTTGATTTAGTACATCTAAAGACACTTTGCGGTCCGCAACAATTGCTGTGGCATCGTAAGAAAAATAGATACCCGCCCGGGAAGTTATCGTTTCTAAAAGATCTGAAACCGGTTGATTGGTCTCCTGCAGCGTTACAGCGATGTTGAACAGACTGCTATCCGTATGCTGTGCTGGTAGCCAGAAATTCAGCAAAAAAACACCCGCCAGTATGCATGTAAACTTTTTCAATTCAGAAAACATTTTTTAAACGAAACTGGGTTTTGAGTTCTTCCCCGTTCCGCAACACCTTTATTTTGATCTTTCTGTTTTCACGGCTTTGGAGCAAAAGGTTTATATCGTTCAATTCAAGGGAATTGTGACTTGCATTATTGAGCGATAGAATCTGATCGTTTTCTTTCAGGCCTGCAAAGTATGCCGGAGAATTAACCCGGATGTTATCGATCGTAAAAACAGGCAATCCGGGTATCGGATTTACAACATCCATGCCACTCATGTTATAATTAAAGTCGTCGTTCACATCGTTTGTCGGGCGAAGGGTAAGGCGCTGGTTCCGGTAGTCCAGGGTAACAATAAAACGGCGAAGTATTTCAGCTCCCAGTGTTCCGTTTCTGTCGTTTGAAGTCATCAGCTGGTCGATCAGTTCGGAATTCGGAAAGGAGACAATAGGCTTTGGTAATATGAGCGGACCTACCCAAATGCCATCAAGCCGCCCTTTTTTGCCGAACAGGTCTCCGTTGAGGCCCCGTCCCAGAAAAGTCTCAATATGGTTATCAGGGGGGTCAATTCGTTCGTCTGAATTTTCCGATAACCAGAGGGCATCGCTGGCACCGGTGTCCACAAGCAATTTCACGGGAACTTCCGTAGAATCCTCCGTAACAATCGTCGTCTGCACAAAAGGTTTATTCCCTTCAAAATATAGCGGAAGGATAATATCTTTTCGTCGGTCACGATACTTGTAATATTCAGGTTTATAAAGCGTAAGTTTTTTTCGGTTATAATTAATCGTAACAATATACTCCTTGAAAAGATTAAACCCGATCAGTCCGTGAACCGGTATACCCAGAATATGGGAGATCTGGAAGTGCTCATCAATAATCATCTGTACTTCCTGATTGAATGCTACCAATCCTTCGATTTTCATCTGATTGTTTCCTGAACGGTAGGCGGTCAGCGTCTCTCCCTCGCCCAGGCCCTGAATTTCGACCGGCATAAGGTAATTGAGTTCCAGCTTGTTTATATAGGGTAACTCCGTTATCAGCGGATAGCGAACCCCCGTATCCAGGATAAAATTGAGGGTGTCGGAATCGTTGATCGTTACCGGAAGGATGATCAGGTTGCTTGCCAATTTAAAATCAAGGGTGATGCGCTTATTTCGTGGATTTTCAAAAAAGAATCCCCGGTTGGCGCTGTTGTACCCGTCCAGGTTCCGCTTGTATTCCAGGCTCTCCCCAAGAGGAACATAGTCCCTGACGACCAGAATATTGTTGTCGAGTTCAAAAATCAGGTAAAAATCTTTCATCAGCAGGTCCAACACATATTTAATGGGTTTGTTTGCTACATTCAGACTGACTTTTCTATCGGCAACAAGCCTGGCATTGTAAGAATAATCAATATCAAGATACGTGCATATTTTTTCAATAATGTTGGAAAGTGGTTCATTTTCGGCATAAATACTGATGTTCTGATCCAGAACCTGCCTGTTATCCTGTTGCTGTGCAGCGGTCTGAGCAGGCGTAAATACCAGTGCAATCGATGCAACCGCAAGCAGGTATTTCAACCGTTCCAGTATTGTTTTCATGGTTCCTCCTTGTTTTGATTGTGGTTTGTTAATATATAACGGTCGTTTTCTGTATTAAGTTCAAGATTAAATGTAAGCCGTATAACATCCATTATATAATCTATGGATTTGGAATCGAATCGTGCCGTTAAAAACAGTTCATGGGTGTTCACCCCGGGTGTTTGAATATCAACATGATAAGTTTTTTCGAGATTTTGAATGACATCGGTTAATTTTGAATTATCAAACGACAGATTATAGGTTTTCCAGGCGTTATAGTTGGGGTCGTTATTTTTTTGTTTAATCAGTTTTTTCTCTTTTTTTGAGAGGGTCGCTTTTTCTCCCGGGGCCAGCAACAGGGGATTTGTGTTTTTTGGTGCTTCGGAGGTCTGCACGATCTCAACGTTCCCGGTTTCTACCACCACCTCAATGGTTTCTGAATTGGGGTAGGCACAGACATTAAAGGAGGTTCCCAATACATGGATCCGGGCTTCGCCGGCATCAATCACAAACGGACGGGAAGAATCCGCTCGGACATCAAAAAAGGCTTCTCCTTTAAGGGTTATTTCCCTGTATTTTCCGGAAAAATTTTCCGGATAGGTGATCACGCTGTTGCTGTTCAGGGTGATTTTTGTTCCATCGGGGAGGAGCAGATCTTTGGGAAAATCCCGCTCAAGAGAGGAAACCCGTTGTATGGCTGAGCCCGGGATATTCCGGTTTATGAGGTGGTATCCGAACAGGCCGGTAGTCACCAGAATAACGGCAACCGCTGCATATTTCAGAAGGGTAAAATAACTTTTCCAGCCTGTTTTTCCGGCAGGATGAACCGGCATCGCTTGCGGGCGAAGAAGGCCGGAACGAACCGCATTCCAGGCCCTGTTTTCATCAAAGGAGCGGAGGTTGTAATATAAATTTACTTTTTCCAGGATCTTTTGTGTTTCCAGAAATTCCTTCCGGTTGTGCGCTGATTCCCGCATCCAGGATTCCACTTCTCTCTGTTCGGCTTCGGTGGTCTTTTCTGTAAGATAGCGGATTAACAATCCCTGCATGCCCAGTCCTGTGTCTTCCTGTTTTTTCATTCGATTGTAATTGTTTAAAATCCTACCATTTTATTGCAGGTACCTTCCATCTGTTCTTTGCTTGTCATAATGAGGACACCCTACAAACGGATTACCCTTAACAGAACATCAAAATAATACGGTTTGGGTAAGAAAACAGGGAAATCAAGGGATTTTTTTCTTCAGCGGATATATTCTTTGAGTTTTTCACGTAAATCTTTCAATGCCAGCCCCATCTGGGTTTCTACCGTTTTAATGGAAAGATGTAATTTTTCGGCTATTTTCTTGTATGTTAATCCCTTTTCCCTGCTAAGGCGGAAAATTTCCTTTCGTTTTTCCGGCATAGCGTGAATGGCTTTTTCAATTTCTTCAGCAAGCCAGGGTTCCAGAAGGAAATCAGACAGGTTCTGGTTTTGTTTTGAATGTTCCCGGACGGAATGGATGTATTTGTCTTTGACTTTCCGGTGCTGGATCTGATTGAGGCAGTGGTTTCTTACCGACCGGAACAGGTAGTTTTTTACGGAAACCGTAATCTGCAGGGTTTCCCTTTTTTCCCAGATTTTCACAAAGACCTCCTGGGAGGTCTCTTCAGCCTCTTTTCTGTTGGCTAAAAAATGAAAGGCATACGTACACAAAGATTTATAATAGGTCCGGAACAGGGTCTCGAATGCCTGTTCGTCTCCATTTCTGATTTTTTCAACCCAACTGTTTTCAATATTGCCTTCCATAGGGAATCGGCCTTAAACCGGTTAAAATTAAGAAAAAAGGTGAAACAGCCTACGATCGGAAGGGGGGCATTCCCTTCTGTCATCCATCCGGCTGATATCTTCCGTCAACAGTGGAGAATATAAGGAGATCCCGATCTACCTGTTTTGGGATCGCTACGGCCTGTGTTTTTTTATTAAATAAAGAATTTAAACGGACGAAAGCGGCATACGACCTGTGTTGTTTGTAAAATCCTTTATTTTGAAAACCCGGATATCGTATTATTTTTGTGACCGGGTTAAATTCTGAAGAATGGGAAAAAAGGCAAACAGGAAATTTCCGAGGGCATTTTGGGTCGCCAATACGGTCGAATTATTTGAAAGAGCAGCCTATTACGGTGTGTTTATTGTCATCACCCTGTATTTATCCAGAATTATTGGATTTGGCGATGTGGAGGCGGCTGCCATAGCCGGGGTATTCCAGGCTTTGTTATACCTGTTGCCCACATTTGCCGGAGCGTATGCCGACAAAATAGGCTTCCGGAAATCGCTGATGCTGGCTTTTCTGTTGCTTTCATTAGGGTACGCAGGCCTGGGTGTGCTGCCAACCCTGTTTGAATCGGCAGGCTTGGTTGCGTATAGCAATCAGACAATTTTTAGTGGTCTGGATGCCTCCGCTTCCCGGTATGCCATATTGCCGGTGATGTTGCTTATTGTGTTGGGGGGGTCGTTCATAAAATCGGTTATCACCGGTACGGTGGCCAAAGAGACGACCAAAGCAAACCGTGCCCGGGGATACAGTATCTTTTATGCCATGGTGAATATAGGGGCTTTTTCCGGAAAAACGATTGTGAAGCCCCTGCGTGAAATGATGGGGAATACCGGACTGATCTGGATTAATTATTTTTCCGCTGGCATGACCCTCCTGGGCCTGATCGTGGTCTTTATGTGGTACCGGAGCGAGCACCGGCAGGGAGAAGGAAAAAACATCCGTACCATTCTGAACGGTATGGTCCGGGTATTTATGAATGGCCGTCTTATCTTTCTGATTCTAATCATCACCGGTTTCTGGATGGTGCAGCATCAGATGTATGCAACCATGCCTAAGTATGTGTTGAGGTTGGCAGGAGAAGGGGCCTCCCCTTCGTGGTATGCCAATGTCAATCCGCTGGTTGTGTTTACAACCGTCGGACTGGTTACCCAGTTGATGCGGAAAAAGAGCGCCCTGTTCAGTATGACGGTGGGGATGTTTATCATGCCGGTATCTGCCCTTTTAATGGCTTCAGGAAATATGATGCAGAATGAGATCCTGGGGATGCATCCCGTAGCCTTTATGATGGTTGCAGGGATTGCCTGTCAGGGATTGGCGGAAACCTTCATATCGCCTCGTTTTCTTGAATATTTTTCCCTTCAGGCGCCCCGGGGAGAAGAGGGAATGTATCTGGGCTTCAGTCATCTGCATTCATTCCTCTCTTCGATTTTCGGATTCATTATGTCCGGGATATTGCTCGACAGGTTCTGCCCCGATCCCCGGTTGTTTGAAACCAGGGAAGCCTGGACAGCAGCTGCTGCAAATGCCCATTATATATGGTTCTATTTTGTGGGAATAGCCCTTGTATCTGCCGTGGCCCTGATTGTATACGGAAAAGTGGTCCGACGATTGGACAGGAGAGAGCAAAAATCAGCCTAATGCTTTGCTGATTCGTATGAAATACGTAGTTTTGCTCACCTTTTTTATAGGGATACGCCCGGATGGCGGAATTGGTAGACGCGCTGGACTCAAAATCCAGTTCTGGCAACAGAGTGTGGGTTCGATTCCCACTCCGGGTACCAAAAGCTACAGCCGATTCGTAAGGGTCGGCTGTTTTGTCTGGTTTGCCCGGCCGGAGGCTTTCCTTTCAACCTCCACCCGGTTTAGTCCGGGAACTCTGGCTTTCAAGCCGGGGAGTGTGAGAAAGAATAGACACTGGTACCGGGCTCAAACCCCTTAGCCAGGTTTAACCCCAGTCTTTCGACCGGGGAAAAGGAAAAACAACAATAACCGGATTTTAGCCCACAAAATAATAATAGAACCAATCTTACTTTAATTTTTTGCCAAAATATAAACCAAGGTGTTTTTAATTCTTAAATTAGCATAAAAATCACGAAAAAATGAAGAGAATATTTTTTGCAACCTTTGCCCTTGGGCTTTTTAGTCAGGTTATGTTTGCCCAGAACTTTGACAAAGCCAAACTGGATTGTTATTTTGATACACTGGAAACCCACAACAGGTTTTTTGGAAACGTGGCGGTTTCCCGGAACGGAGCGATCCTTTACACACGATCTGTGGGATTTTCGGACGTTGAAAACAGCCTCAAGGCCAACGAACATTCAAAATACCGGATTGGCTCCATCTCCAAAACATTCACCTCCGTCCTGGTTTTGAAAGCCGTTGAGGAAAAGAGAATCGACCTGGATCAGCCCATCGACAGGTTTTTTCCTGCTGTGCCCAATGCTGAACAGATCACCATCAAACAGCTGATGACCCACCGGAGCGGCATACACAATTTTACCGATGACCCGGACTATCTGACCTGGCACACGCAACCAAGGACCGAGGCTGAAATGGTGGAGATCATCGCTCAGAAGGGAAGTGATTTTGAACCCGGCAGCAAAGCTCAATACAGCAATTCAAACTTTGTCCTGCTGACCTATATTCTTGAAAAGACCTTCCATAAACCGTACCCGGAATTGTTGAAAGAATACATCACCGGGCCCCTCGGACTGAAAAATACCTTTTTCGGGGGGAAGATCAATCCCAATAACAACGAGTGCAAGTCATACAGTTTTTCCGGAGATTGGAAACTCCAGCCGGAAACGGATATGTCCGTGCCGTTGGGTGCGGGAAGCATTGTCTCAACTCCAGGTGACCTGGTACAATTCAGCGATGCGTTATTTGGCGGTCAGCTGCTCAAGGATGAAAGCCTTAAAATGATGAGAACCATCAAAGAAAATTATGGGATGGGACTGATTTTCACTTCGTTTTATGACAAAGCCGGATACGGTCATACCGGTGGTATCGATGGATTTGCATCGGTTTTTAGTCATTTTCCGGAGGAGAACGTTTCTTATGCGCTGACTTCAAACGGAACCAATTTTAACACCAACGACATTTCTATTGCCGTTTTAAGTGCTGTTTTCAATAAACCGTACGATATTCCGGTATTTACATTTACCACATTCCACGTGTCTTCCGAAGATCTGGATCCGTACCTGGGTGTTTATTCATCCACTCAGATTCCCTTGAAAATAACCATTACCAAAGAAGACAGTACGCTCATTGCACAGGCAACCGGTCAACCTTCCTTTCCTTTGGAACCAACCGAAAAGGACAAGTTTAGGTTTGACAGGGCAGGAGTGGTTATGGAATTTAATCCCAAAGAAAAAACAATGATCCTGAAACAAAGTGGCCAGGAATTTATATATACAAAAGAATAAGAGCATTCCCTATGGGATTCCTGAACAGGCCGGTACCCTGAATTGTTATAACAAACACACACACACTTAAAAATTACGAACATGAACAAAGAAGAATTTAAGGCAAGAGCCAATCAAAAGATCGATGAGATTGATCAGTGAATCAGGATCTTCCCGGACGTGTACCTACCGCTTTCCGTATCTTTTATTACATACAGATAAGGACCTGATGGCTGATCCGGTATCAGAACCCCGGTATGAGAAGATAGCTTTTTTTGTATGACTGGTTTCCCGCGGATGGTATAGAGCCTGAATTCGTAAGTGTTGGGTAACCATTCCGGAATTTCAATAAAGATGGTATTCGTTGCAGGGTTCGGATATATGACGACCGGTATTTCCGGACCGGCAGCCAGTAAATCCGCACGGTCCGGAATATAGTCAGTCCGGAACCGGTAGGTTCCTTCAGGAGCCACAAGCGGTTTTTTTCCTTTTTTTCCTGAATTTGCTTCCGTTTCAATATAATAATTAATCCGGGTGTTGGCGGGTTGTTGTGGTATATAGCCTGTATAGATGGGGGGGGATGTGGGCTGCATGGGGACCTCCTGATAAGCAGAATCGACACCGGTTTTCCAGAAAAGGGTGGCCGATTTTACGCCACTTCGCGTATCTATGGAAGCCGTTACTTCGTAATAACCCGAATGGTTTGTAAGGGTCTGTAGGGGGTTATGTTGTATCCGGATGGGTTCATCCGCAGCAATGGAATGGGTGATGCAATGTATCGTTCCTCCTTTTTCTGCCAAAAGCCTGGAATTCACGGGGACAATTTTATATCCCGGCATGGCCTTACGGTAGACTTCCAAAGCCTGTGCATCGGTTTCCGGGTGTTTGTACTGCGGAACAAAAACAACATTGTTGACGATAAAGGAACCAACATAGGAAGCGTAGGTTGTTACATAGGTCAATCCAGAGGTTTTCGATTCAAAAGAGGGTGCATTGGGTATTGGATAGATTTTTAAGGGTCTTCCATACCGGGAGATGACATTTTCCTGAATGTACAGCAGGGCATTGGTAAGAAACCGGACATCCTCTTCGTAGGTATACTGTTCAATACCGGTGGTATAATTCCAGGGCTGTTGTTGGGAAACAAGCAGTGTTTCTTCGTTGACAAGCTTCATGTAATAGTCGATATGGCCCATATAATGCGGTACGGTATGAACGGTGTTTAGACCGAACAGGGAGGCATAAAAAGGCAGCTGCGCCCGGTCGCTCTGACTTCCCTCATCGATGATGGCCATGCTATTCCCGTCCACCATATAATTTCCCCCATCGGAACAGAGCTGTCCGGTAGCCGGGTCGGTAATCTCAATGGCAGGTATTTCCAGGTAATCACTGATTATCTTACCGGCCCCGGCAAGATCATCGGCAAAAAGGATATGGTATAAGGTGTCTACCTTGTTCGTATAGACATTCATCGGTCCGTTGTCGCGGATCCAGAGGCCGGGTTGAATCCGCTTTCCGTCTATTTCCACCACATGAAACTTCGGATGGTATATATTGACTCCATACCGGTGGTACAGGGTGTCCAGAACCGCCGGATTGAATTGATGCGTTGCGAAAGCCGTATCCAACAGATAATATACATCCACCTGCTGATCCAACGTTTCGTTAATGAGCCATACGTAAATGCTGTCAAATTCTTCCGCTTCCTGAGTGACCCAATCCGGATCATCCGGAGCGATGCTGCTCCATTGATAAAGCTGGTTGATAATGATTCCCCTGGCTTCTTCATATTCAGCCCAGGCCCTGGGATTTGCGATCTGCGTGTAACCAGGGGCTGAAAGAAAAACAACACTCAAAAACACAAAAAATTTCTTCATACCAATAGAATGAACAGAAAAAACCTGGATGTGTCAGACTCGCATGGAATAGCCTGTTTCCGGAGCGCAAAAGTACGTAAAAATATTTTGACGATCTAATGGGCCCTGATTCTGGCAGCCATTTGCATCTTTGAGATAGGACAGTAAGGGATGAGATTGATTCGGACAGGGAACGGTTCTTCCTTTGTGTTGCTTTGGGTGAGAACAGGAATGCAGAGAACTCATTTATCCCAATTCGTCCCTGAACAGATGGCCCATGGTATGGATCATTTTTTGGGTATCGGAATAGGTCAGGCTGTAACAGGGCAGGGAGGCAATCCAACGAATAAAGCGCTCTGCATTATCCGGTTCCGGGGAGATCCATGAATCTGGGATCAGCTTTTTAAATGCTTCATGCGTTGGTATTTTTCCAAACACAAAACCTGAATGTTCCCGGTATCTTAAGAAAACCAGTCCCTTGCAAGGAACACAAAGCGGTTCCGGGGAGGACAATGGCAAATAACGAAAGGTTTTATGTAATTCCGGATTCATGTGTTCTTCTGAATGGATTATTTCCGGAAATTTCGTTTGAATCACTTCGTAAGCCTGTTTTTTTATGGAAATGGCTGCCGGGAACCGGCATACCAATGCATCCTCGCTCGTGACCGGTAAAAAATCATCGGAAAGGATCTCATATCCTGCTGCCATGAGCATGGATGACAAGATGCTTTTTCCGCTTCCTGATTCTCCGAAAAACAGGATGCATTTTTTACCATCCGTAATTCCGGCTGCATGAAATACGCCCATCCACTCCTTTTCTTCCTTCTGATAGATTTTTTGCAGGATCTGCATGGATACTTTTCCTGCAAGCAAATGACGCTCTTTTTTTTCCCAGGCACCTTTTTCCCTGCCGTTGACCCGGAGTTGGTAGCGGCTCCTGGTATCCATAATCCGGAAATGATGCACCGGTGGGATTTTTTCCGAACGTTCCAGGTGTGCAAATTTGGGGTGTATGAGCAATGCAGCTTCCGGGGAATCATATTCAATGAAGAATGTTTGATCATGTATCGTATAATATTTCCCGGAGCGCTGATTCTTCCCGGAGATTTGTTTTTCACCGTTTTCTGAAGGCCCCTTCCCGGAAGATACAGCTTCCTTTTTTAAATTCTCCCAGTACGTTTTAAAATCTTCGGTCACCTCACAGGCCTGGCGATGTTCCATATTCAGGGCTGTGATACAGAAATTCAGTACAGATGACGGATCCTCGTTTTTTGCGATACGACAAAGGATCTCATCCGCCGGAGGAAGGGTAAGGATGTATTTATTGATTTCCTGGAACCATAAAACCGTATGATCTTCCAAAGGAAAGCGTATCACTTTACAGGATTGGTGCTTATTTCGGACAGTCATATTTTGCATCTTAAAAGAATTGCCGGTGAATTCACCGGCAATTTCAATTTAGGGTATTACCTGTTAAGCTTTTTCAATTTATTGAATAATGATCTTTTCGGTTTTCCGGAACTCATCGGAAGCGATAACCAGGAAATAGATGCCTTTGCTTACATTGGAAACGGTAAATTCTTCGGTGTAGTTTGCAGGAGCATAGCGGACTGCCCGTTCTTCGATTACCTGTCCGGTGGCAGACATCAGCTTCAGGGTTACGTTCCTGAACGGTCCGGATTCCACCCGGAAGATAAATTTGCCCTGGTTGGGATTGGGCACCACGGCGTATTTCAGGTTCTTCGCTAAATCCCGGTTTGCCGAATGGATCACCTGAACGGGCTCAGAAACATGGTGACAACCGTTTTCACCGGTTACCACCAGGGTGTATGTTCCGGAGTGGGTGATCACCCATTCCCGGGAGGTAGCACCCGGAATATCCCCGGTTTCGTCTTGCCATTGGTACGAAATATATTCATCCGAAGCCCTTAGGGTGTCGGCTTCCACCAGAATCTCAGGCACAAAGGAAGGATACAGGGACAGGATGGTTGTAACCACACTGTCACATCCTGCCGCGGAGGGTAAGGTTCGCTGGTGAATGCCTGCCGTGGTGAATCCTTCGTATGCATCGCCGTTGCAGATGGTGACATATTCAGTGGTATACACCTTTGGAATGACGGTCAGATGAATGATCAGGGTACTGTCACACCCGTTCACAGAGGTCAGGTCGGTTTGATAGGTTCCGGTTTGGGTATAGCCCTCATAGGATTCTCCCTCACAGATGGAAACGGTCTCTTCCGTGAGGTAGGAAGGATGTACGGTCAGATGGGTTGTCACAATGCTGTCGCAGCCATTCACAGCCGTGAGGGTGTCGGTATATTGCCCGGTCAGGTCCCGGCTTTTGTAGTTCTCACCCTGGCAGATGGAGACATATTCGGTTGTTTGGATATCCCCGCAAATAATCACGGTTTGGATGTCACTGTAGGTTGTATCCCGGCCATTGGTGGCAATGACCTGCCACTCAATGGGAATGCCGAATACAAAATCAGGAACTCCCTGAATCGTATAGTAGGTTACGGTATCCGTATTTTGTGAAGCAGCCCATATTCCGTATCCTTCGGGCCTGATCCTGACCGTGTAGGTGATCCTCTTCCCATCGGCATCCGAGCACTCCCAGGCCACCACAAACGGCTGGGTTACAGCGGCATTGTTTTCGGGTGAAAGCAATATGGGTTTTCCCAGGGATTTATCGAATACGGTAAGGTTGGTGGTGATAATGCTGTCGCAGCCATGCACAGAAACCAGGGTGTCGCTGTACTGTCCGGATGTGGTCCATCCCTTATAGGATTCCCCGTAATTTATCTCCACATCCTCCGTTTCATGGTATACCGGATATACCGTTAAATGAACTGTGACAATGCTGTCATATCCGTCAACTGTTGTTAAGGTATCCTCGTATTCCCCTTCTGTATTCCATCCTTTCCAGGATTCGCCTTCGCAGATCGCAACATTTTCAACCCAGGATAGATCACCGGTGTATTCAATGGCTCCAAGGTCAGGAGCAACACCCGTATATTCAGATTCATCCATGAAGAATAAGGTGTCGTTGCCTCTTACGTACAAAGAAGTGCCGTTGTTAATACAGGGGCTGTTTTCTCCCGGCCTGAAACCTTCGTCGAACAGGGGATTTTCGAACCAATTCTTTTCCTCATCGATGGAGGAGTTTGAAAAACCACCCCCGTTGTTATAGAACAGATTGTGCAGTGCTATCGAGTTCACCGTAAAATTGCGCACGCCGTAATGGGTGGCATTCACAACCACATTGTTTAATGCCAGCATGTTTGTGGAACCTGTGATGCCGTACGCATGGCCGCTTATCGTGTTATTGAAAAGATAGATGGGTTCTGAAATGGATGCTCCCCGGTAGTCCTCATCGGTATCGCCGTTATCCATGCAGCCGATTCCTGCCATTCGGTTGTCATAGATAAGGTTGCGTTCAATAATATAGATCCTGTTTGATGTATCGGGATAATCAATAAACTGAATTCCGTCCTCAAAATTGTGGCAGATCTCGTTGTTCGATATTTTGCAATACGAAGGTCCCCCGGTATATGAATGAAGCCGTATCTCAATGCCATCATCCACATTATAGGATACGATGTTGTTTTCAATAACCAGATGATCCAGCGTTCCGTCCAGGTCAATGCCGTCATCCCCATTGTATTGAACCCGGTTGTTTTCACAAAGCCCTCCTCCCCCGGTTTCATAATCAATGCCATCGCTACAATTCATGATGATGTTATTGAACAGGTTCACCGGTGAATAAACCATGAGTCCATCCTCGCCGTTACGGATCGTTAATCCGACGATGGAAGAAAGGGTATCCCTGGGACCCTCAATGGTAAAAACGGTATTTGACCGGCCATCAATAATGGTTTTGTTTATGGTCGAAGGATTTCCTGTAATCAGAAATTCCGACCCTATGGTAAGTGCTTTTGTCAGCCGGATGTTCTCGTTGTAAGTTCCCGGTGCAATCAGGATGGTATCACCGGTTGATGCCTGGTTGATTCCTTCCTGTATGGTTGTAATATCAACCGGAATCCGGATGATGTCTGCTAAAACAGATCCGGCGAAGAGTGTAGCCGCTGCCATTAAAATCAGGACTTTGTGCAATGTTTGAATCATGGTTTCAGAATTGTGCCTTAGCATTTTCTCCAACAGATGCAATTATCCAATTCGAATATAAGAAAAATCGCAGACTCCCAATGCTCCTGCATCCATTTGTTATCGGAATAAACTACCCCGGGGCAGAACCAAAGGGGTAGTAAAGAATCCACCATCAAAGAAGGTGGGTTTCTATTTAACCCACAGGATTATGAAAACCAATACGTTAATTTATAACCCTTTTTGTCAGAAGTCAGAAGACCAAATTCACCGGATGCTCACTTAGATGCTTCCGGCGTTTTACGGGGTTTCATACGGACAGGTAAAAATCGTTGTCGTAGTAATTTTTGTTTGAATGCGGCTGGTCTTCAGAATAGGGACCGTAGATATCGCATACTTTGTTCAGGTAGTATTCCAGAAGGTGCTCAGGGAGATCCAACGATCTGATTTTGTATTTCGCCGCCTCTTCAATAAGATACAGAAAATCTCTCGGACTGGCATAATCATCCAGTCCATCTTCGGTAACCATTTGGTACAAATCCTCCCGTTCCTGCTCAAGAATCTTCTCTGCCCTGTCTATTTCTTTCTGTAATGCTTTATTCATCTTCCTGATCCTGTTCTTAAATATTCCTGTTAAATTACTAAAATCATCCGTAAAACGCAACTTTACCGTCCTTAAGCAGATCTGTAATAAGACATTTCCCACAAAAACACGGAACAACACTATTCATCCACCCCGAATCATGGATAAATTTCTACTATAAAATCCGGATCAGAACAGATAAAATTTTAGCAACTTTTATTTATTTTTGTATTTATTTAGATTAAGTATAAACAGATGTCCGGTTATGACAGAACTATTCCTTTCCACACTTAAACAAACGTTGATGATAACAGCTTTTGTGCTGTTTATGATGGTTGTTATCGAATACCTCAACGTTCAGAGCAGAAATGTCTGGGCGGAAAAATTACAAAAATCGCCCTTCATGCAAATTATCACAGCAGCCCTTTTAGGCATTACCCCGAGTTGCATGGGTGCGTTTACGGTCGTTTCGCTGTACACACACCGGATGATGGGACTGGCAGGCCTTGTGGCAACCATGATTGCCACTTCGGGAGATGAAGCCTTTGTGATGTTTTCCCTGTTTCCGGGGAAAGCTTTTCTGCTGAATGGTATTCTGCTTGCCATCGCGATACTGACAGGCTGGGTTGTTCATCTTTTCGAACGCAAAAAAAAACCTGCTAAAATACATGGTTTTGAAGTTCACCATGAAGATATTTGCCACTGTTACAACAAGCAGGGCATCCTTCCGCAACTGAAAAATATTACGTTTGAAAGAGCCCTGCTGCTGCTG
>Ga0307422_1000086_pt1 | contig 49682 bp, 30 predicted proteins | sample SalMarWE160290MG_FD_202153 | JGI IMG/M metagenome (GOLD analysis project Ga0307422, IMG submission 202153) | Salt marsh sediment microbial communities from the Plum Island Ecosystem LTER, Massachusetts, United States - WE1602-90 | ecosystem: Environmental > Aquatic > Marine > Intertidal zone >...
TCCGGGATTATTACGATGTGCATCAGAAGGAATACAAACAGGAAAGTTCAAGAAAAATTGAATACATCATTTTTTCAGTAACCCCTTCAGAGCAGGACAGGAAGGAAACAGAGGAATGGATGAATGAGATTAAGCCGGACTTTATCGAAGCAGAAGATAATGTGCAATTTGTCAATTCCAATTCGGATGAAAGTTTTAATGATACCTGGTTTAAATTGGAAGAATTGCCTCTGAATATTGTAAACTGGATTGAAGAGGAGAATGCGGAACTGAACGATGTAATGGGGCCGTATTTTTCCGGGGAGTCCTTTTATCTGGCTAAATTCCATGCTTCGGAAATGCGACCTGATTCAGTCAGAGCCCGCCATATTCTGCTGACTGTAAACAGTACAGCCGAACTGGAGTCTAAACAGGCGTTGGCCGACAGTTTAAAGACAGCGGTTGAAAGCGGCAGCAGCTTTGCCGAGCTGGCCCGTGAATTTTCTGAAGACCAGGGATCCGCAATCAATGGCGGTGATGTGGGATTCTTTACCCACGAACAGATGGTTAAACCGTTTGCCGATGCTGCCTTTAACAACGAAAAAAACGAAATTTCCATCCTTACCTCTCAGTATGGTATTCATGTTGTACAAACAACCGATCGTGGCAGGGAGGTCAGGAAATATCAAATTGCCTATCTGGTGCGGCAATTGGTCCCCAGTGATGAAACGTATCAGAAGGTATATGCTGAAGTAAGCCGTTTTGCCAGCGAAAATACCACCAAAGAGAAATTTGATGAAGCTGTGGCAGAACAGAAACTGAACAAAAGGTCGGCCGTTGTGGGGGAAAAGGACCGGACTGTGCCGGGACTGGCTAATTCCCGCGCGCTCATCAGAGCTGCCTATGAAGCGGAAGAGGGAGATATGCTGAAAGATTACCGGGAATCTACTATTTTTGAACTGGGCGATCAATTTGTTCTTGGAACCGTTGTGAATGTACAGGAAGAAGGAGTCAGCCCCTTTGAAGATGTCAGAGACCGCTTAGAACTGGCGGTTCTGAAAGAGAAGAAAGCAGAATACCTGATGGAAAAAGCTTCGGAAGCATTGGCTGATGAAGACGACATGGTGGTAATAGCCCAGGAACTGGGATCAGAGGTGCTGAAGGCTGAGAATATAAACTTTGCTTCGGCATCAATCCCGGGAGTAGGCATGGAACCCAAATTAACCGGAAAAGCAACAACCCTTGAGGAAGGTCAACTATCCGGTCCGGTGAAGGGAAACAACGGAGTATACATTGTTCAGGTCACTGAAATATCAGAAGGCGGGAACACAAGCCTGGCTGCCGAACGACAGACACTGACCCGGAATCTGGCATACCGGGCTGACATGCAGGCCTATGAAGCCATTAAAGAGGCAGCTGAAATTGAAGACAAGCGTTCTAAATTTTATTAGGACCGGTCTTTCTTAACGGACTTCTATGCGTTACTTTATATCCTACTAATTTTAAGCGAACGAAACGGGTAGGGTACATCGTATCGCCCGGGAAGATGATTCCAATTATGGGAGCTCCCTGTCTGCATCGCTTTCGCATAGCTTCAGCGGAGCAAAGCCGAACAGGCAGGCATTTGTACCCTTTAAAATGCAAACAATTTTACTCAGTTGAAATAGCGTTCGTTTTTCTGCGGAAGCTGCTGATAATTAATCCATTGAGAAAGGCAACCGGGCGGGTGCCTGCACCTTCATCCGGGTTAAATTGGTTAAGGTAGGGAAAGAAAGTGTTTTTAACCCTTTGAGAAAATAATTTATAATCCTTATATTTAGATGTTTTTCTGAATTTTTATTGTGAATAATAACCTTATCCGATTTAAACTAGTATCATGGAAAATAAATCAGACAAAAAGAATGTTTCCAGGAGGTCGTTTCTGGGGACTACGGCTGCAGTAGCTGCAGGAATAACGGTTATTCCGAGGCATGCTGTTGCCGGTTTAGGGCATCAAGCTCCCAGCGACACGTTAAACATTGCTGCTGTCGGCATTGGAGGTATGGGGGCAACCAACCTGAGAAACCTGCAAACCGAAAACATTGTGGCGCTATGTGATGTAGACTGGAAGTACAGTGCGAATGTTTTTGAGGCTTATCCGGATGCCAAACGGTACAAAGACTGGCGTAGGATGTACGATGAGATGGGCAGGAGCATAGATGGGGTGATCGTGGCTACCGCCGACCATACGCATGCGATCATTGCGGGCACTGCTATGACGATGGGGAAACATGTTTTTGTTCAGAAACCGTTAACGCATTCGGTGTACGAATCCCGTTTGTTAACCAAACTTGCAGCCAAATACAAAGTAGCAACCCAGATGGGGAACCAGGGCTCCTCCGGTGAAGGGGTGAACCTGACGACTGAATGGCTGGCCAATGGGGAAATCGGGGAGGTAACCCGGGTGGATTCCTTTACCGACCGTCCGATCTGGCCCCAGGGATTAAACACCCCTGAACAGGGCGACTGGGTTCCGGAAACCCTGGATTGGGATCTTTTCATCGGACCGGCAAAGATGCGGCCTTTTAACCATATCTATCATCCCTGGAACTGGCGTGGCTGGTGGGATTACGGAACCGGCGCCCTAGGCGATATGGCCTGCCATATCCTGCATCCGGTATTTGTCGGGCTTGACCTGGGATACCCGATCCATGCACAGGCAAGTTCCAGCCTTCTGTTAAACGACTGTGCTCCCGTCGCACAATCCGTAAAAATCACATTCCCGGAAAGAGAACCAAAGAAAAAAATGAAAATGAAACTTCCTCAGGTGGATGTATATTGGCATGACGGCGGGATCAAACCGGAACTTCCCGAGGGATGGCCAGATGGCAAAGATCCGAACAACGCCGGAGGATATGTATGTTTCCACGGAACCAAAGACAAACTCATTTGTGGATGTTATGGTGTAAATCCATGGTTGCTTTCCGGAAGAGTACCTGATGCACCCAAGTTCCGGAGAAGAATTGAAAATGCAACCCAGGGCGGCCACGAACAGGACTGGGTACGTGCATGCAAGGAAAGCCCGGAAAACCGCGTGCCTACAGCCTCCGACTTTATGGAAGCCGGACCGTTTAACGAAATGGTGGTTATGGGCGTACTGGCTGTCCGCCTCCAATCCTTATACAAAGAACTGGACTGGGATGGCGAAAAGATGGAGTTTACAAACCTTACTGATGAGGAAACCATCAGAACCGTCATTAAAGACGGCTTCACCATTAAAGACGGGCATCCATCCTTCGCAAAAACCTTCACCGATCCTATACCGGCAAAAGAATTTGCCGCCGAACTGGTTAAGCATACCTATCGCAAACCCTGGAGTTTGCCGGATATGCCCGCGTAAGTCCTCGTTGGGATCGTATTTTTTTAACCCTACATAGGAAGGCACCTGCCAAAACAGGTGCCTTTTTATAGGATTGCAATTGTTTATTTTCATAGATATCTTACAGAACCTCCTGCCCCTCGTTTGTAACGAGGGGCTTATGGGTTGTCGTTTTGTAACGACCTTTTAGCCTGTTTAAACGCATGAATTAAACAGGTTAGAAAACAAATCATACAAAATTTGTTAATTAAAAGCGATCGGACAGGTCCCAGTAGGTAAAACCTGATATTTTTTATAATTTACACCGCTTAATTTGATCCGATGAGAATCACCTAATTTAAAAAGGATGAAGGATAATACGAAACGAAAGGTCAGCAGGAGGAATTTTCTTCACATTGCCGGGGTTGCAGGAACCGGAATAACCCTTTTACCCTCCCGGGTTATTGCCGGGTTGGGACACCGGCCTCCCAGCGATAAATTAAACATTGCCGGAATTGGCGTAGGGGGGATGGGTTTCCGTAACCTTCAGCATATGAACACAGAGAATATTGTGGCTTTGTGTGATGTCGATGAGGAGTATGCCGGAAAAAATGCGTTCAGGACCTGGGACCGGGCAAAGATATATTCCGATTACCGGATTATGTTCGACCGGCAAAAGGATATTGATGCCGTGCTGGTTGCGACGCCCGATCATTCGCATGCGTTGCCGGCTCTTATGGCGATAAAAAGCGGGTACCATGTATACGTTCAGAAACCTTTGTCCCATTCGGTTTATGAAGCGAGGATTCTGGCCGAGGCAGCTAAGCATTACGGAGTGGCCACACAAATGGGCAATCAGGGAAATTCCGGGGACGGCATCAGGGATATCTGTGAATGGATCTGGGCGGGTGTCATCGGGGAAGTAACCCATGTGGATACCTGGACCAACCGTCCTCTATGGCCTCAGGGTCTGCAACGGCCCGAAAAATCAAAACGGGTTCCCCGGACCCTCGACTGGGACCTGTTTATTGGCACAGCGCCCTGGCGTGAATACAATCCGGTGTACCACCCGTGGAACTGGAGGGGATGGTGGGATTTTGGCACCGGCGCCCTCGGAGATATGGCCTGCCATATTATCGATCCGGTATTCAAAGCACTTAAACTGGAATACCCTGTGTCCATTCAAGGGACCTCCTCACCGGTGAATCTGGAATCACCCCCAGGTACAGAGTTTATTGAATATACATTCCCAAGGCGCGATAATCTTCCGAAAGTGGCCATGCCTGAAGTGACCCTGCATTGGTACGATGGCGGTTTACAACCACCCCGTCCCGAGGAACTCAAAGATGGCGAACCAATGGGGGATGACGATGGAGGATGCATCTTTTATGGTACCAGAGGAAAAATTATGTGCTTTGCCTACGGGAAAAATCCATCCCTGCTTCCCTCTTCAGAAATGAACAGTTTCCGGCCACCGGAAAAGTCGATCCGCCGGATATACAACGCTTTGCAGGGCGGACATGAACAGGATTGGATAAGGGCCTGCAAAGAGGAGAAGGAATACCGCCTCGCGGCTTCTTCCGGTTTTAGCTATTCCGGCCCCTTAACCGAAACCGTATTGTTGGGGGTGCTGGCAATCAGGCTTCAGAGCCTGAAACGTAAATTGACCTGGGATCCCGTAAACATGCGTTTTACAAACATTGGCCTGAACGAACAGATCAGGGTATTGACCAAAGACCATTTCGAAATAGTGGATGGAGATCCCCGGTTTAATAAAGAATACAAAACCCTTCCGGCTTCCGAAACCGTTGAGGAATGGATCCGCCATACCTACCGGGAAGGATGGGAACAGATTTGAGTCACGAGTTGCGAGTTGTAAGCGCAGCTAATGCATAATTCTATACCTGCGATTTACTGGCCCCAGATGAATGTTTCTTCGTCAATTGAAATGGCATTGACATGGTAATAACGCTCCTTCAGGTTGCTGTTCTCTTCGTATAAAATGGCATTTAACTGAAGAATATAGGAAATTCCGGATACCGGGGCAGATTCCCATCCCTGATCATTCCTGTTAACGGTATAGCTTGTTGAGTCCGGATCCACCTGGTAGCCGGTATACGTTGTTTTTTTATCCCCGGCATTGACGATCTTTACAAAATAATTTTCTGCTCCGGCTGTTGGGGTCCAGGTTACCTCAAGAGATAAATTGTTTGGATGATAGGTAATATCCGTTATTTCCGGTATCGTTAATGAGTTATCGCTCAGAATATCCTGTTCGGTTTTTTCTGTTCCATCGCTGTTTGTGGCGATAAACGTGTAGGGTCCGAACGAAACGTCCGGGGAAAAATCGTTGTCATCGGGAACCCTGGCATACGTAATTAAGGGTGTGCCAAGGGCAGTCAGGGGTATGGTTTCTCCTTCGGGAGTTTGTACGTGGGCCGATTCGATTTTCTGATTTGAATAGACATAGTAGGCCAGTGCATAATGAATGGTTCCGTTTTGTTCTTTTTTCATCAGGATCACATCAGGAGTGAATGTAAATTCCCTTTTTTCGTCATCGCCGAAATCGCATGAAAAAAGCGTCAGAAGTAGCCCTGCAGCCAGGGTATGAATGAGTATTCGCATTGAATTCATTTTTGTCATTTTAAAAGTTCCTCTTTAACATGTAAGATGTTCAAAATTACTAAATAGTTGCGTTGTGGTATTACTTTTTATCCGGAAAAACTGCCTCGTTCAGTTTTGTCAGTATATTCCGTGCAGTGGATATATCCGGAATAGCTTTAAAAACAAGGGAAAGTTTTTTCCTGGCTTCTTTAATCCGGCATGGGACCGCATTGTTCTGGATGGCTTCGATGAGTCTTTTAAATTCAGGAGATCTGTAAAAGGAGGATTCCGGGTCTGAAATAAAAAAGCAGATCATTTGATGTTCCTTGATGATTATTTTTTCTATGCCCAGTTTTATGGCCTGCCAGCGCAAGCGCACCACATCGATTAGTTCGGCACTTTGGGGAGGGATCTTTCCGAACCGGTCGGTCAGGGTGTGGATATATTCATCCAGTTCCTTTTCATTTTCCACATTATCCAGTTCACGGTAAAGCCACATCCGTTCGGACACCCCGGGGATGTATTCTTCGGGGAAGAGGAGTTCCAGGTCGGTATCGATCTGGCAGTCGTTGATCCAGGTTGCTTTGAGGAATGTACGGGCGATCTGGTCCCCGGAAGTCTCAAAGATTTGTTTGAACTCCTCCTGTTTGAGTTCGCGAATGGCTTCATGCAATATCCGGTGGTAGGTTTCGAATCCGATATCTGCGATGAATCCGCTTTGTTCGGAACCCAGGAGGTTTCCGGCACCCCGGATATCGAGGTCCTGCATGGCGATATTAAAACCGCTTCCCAGGTCTGAAAATTCTTCAATGGCTTTTAACCGTCTTGCGGCTTCGGAGCTTACGGTAGACAACGGGGGAGCAAGAAGGTAGCAGAATGCCTTTTTATTGGAGCGGCCTACACGCCCCCGAAGCTGGTGCAGGTCACTGAGCCCGAAATTCTGGGCATGGTTAATGATCATCGTATTGGCATTGGGAATATCGAGCCCCGATTCGATAATGGTAGTGGCGATCAGGACCTCAAATTTTCCGTTGATGAAATCAAGCATGACTTGTTCCAGCTTACGCCCCTCCATTCTGCCGTAGGCAATCCTGGTTTTGACATCCGGAACAATCTTGTTCAGAAGGATTTCAATATCATAAATGTTCTGAATTCTGTTGTGTATAAAAAACACCTGGCCGTTTCGTTCAATTTCATACAGAATAGCATCCCGGATGATCTGTTCATTAAATCCGTGTACTTCGGTTATGATCGGGTAGCGGTTAGGTGGAGGGGTTTGTATGATGGAGAGATCCCGGGCTCCCATTAACGAAAACTGAAGGGTTCGCGGAATGGGGGTAGCGGTCAGGGTCAGGGTGTCGACATTGACTTTCAGGTGTTTTAATTTTTCTTTCACAGCTACCCCAAATTTTTGTTCCTCATCGATGATGAGCAATCCGAGGTTTTTGAATTTTACATCTTTGCTCACCAGCCTGTGGGTTCCGATTGTTATATCAATTTTTCCCGTTTCCACTTCGGAGAGTATTTTTTTTATTTCGGCTGTGCTCTTGAGCCGGCTCACATAGCCGATATTTACAGGAAATCCTTCCAGTCGTTCTGTAAATGTTTTAAAATGCTGAAGGGCCAGGATCGTGGTTGGGACCAGTATAGCCACCTGTTTGTTGTCGGCGGCTGCTTTGAAGGCAGCCCGTATGGCCACTTCTGTTTTTCCGAACCCCACATCGCCGCATACCAGCCGGTCCATTGGGACCTTTTTCTCCATATCCTCTTTTACCGCTAGGGTAGCTTTTTGCTGGTCGGGTGTATCTTCATACATAAAGGATGCTTCCAGCTCGGTTTGCAGGTATGAATCGGCAGAGAAGGCAAATCCTTTTTCTGCGAGCCTCCGGGCGTAGAGGGCAATTAGCTCCCGGGCAATATCCTTGACTTTTGATTTGGTGCGGTTTTTCAACTGTTGCCAGACACCGCTGCCCAACCTGTGAAGGGTGGGTTCGGTTCCCTCTTTGGCTTTGTATTTGGATATCCGGTGCAGCGAATGAATGCTGACAAGCAACGAGTCGTTGTTTTTATACACCAGCCGGATCGCTTCCTGCACCCTGCCGTTCATTTCGGTTTTTACCAGCCCGGCAAACCGGCCAATTCCATGGTCTACATGGACCACATAGTCACCCTGATGAAGTTTTTTCAGTTCTTTTAACGAAACGGCTTCCCGCTGAGGTTTCCGGTTTCGTAGCGTAAACCGGTGATACCGTTCAAAGATCTGATGATCGGTATAGCAACAAACCCGGATGTCATGGTCTATAAATCCTTCGTGCAGTATAAAAGGAACCGGTGTGAACCTCACGTTGATCCCTGTGTCCGTAAAGATATCCTGCAACCTTTCGATCTGTTTTTCCTGGTTCGACAGGATCAACATTGAATACCCTTTTTCTTGTGACTGGATCAGGTTTTCGCCCAGCAGGGTGAAATTTTTGTTGAAGACCGGCTGTTTGGAAATGTGGAATTCCACTCTTTTCCGGGGCTGAAAAACGGGCGATGGCCCCATTTCAACCACTGAAAACTTTTCAAACTGCAGGAGAAGGGCATCTCCGGAAACCACTTTTTTATGGAGTGCTGTATCCTGTTCCTCTTCTGTCTGTAGTGCCCGCTGGTACAGGTGGTTTACCTGATCCGTAAAGAGACGGATGTCGTTCGCAAACACAAACGTGTCGGATGACAGGAATTCACCAAAGGAGATCCTTTTCGCATCGTCAGTTTTTTGCTGAATATCGGGGATGATGGATATCGTTTCCAGTACCGATCTGGAGACCTGGTTGTCGATAAAAAAACTGCGGATCGAATCCACTTCATCGCCAAAAAAATCGATCCGGTAGGGATCCTCGTTGGAGAAAGAGAAGACATCGACGATGCTTCCCCGAACGGAGAACTGTCCGGGCTCATAGACAAAATCGACCCGTTCAAATCCATAGGCAAAGAGGACTTCGTTGAGAAAGCCGATGGAGAGTTTATCGCTTCTGGAAACGCTAAGGGTGTTATGTGCAAGCGTGTCCCGGGCGATCACTTTTTCTGCCAATGCTTCCGGATAGGTTACAATGATATATTTCAGATTTCCTGAAGTCAACTTGTGAAGCACTTCAGCACGCAGAACAAGTTGCTCCTGTACAGGCTGCCCGAATTCAACCGAACGTTTGTATGACGTTGGGAAAAAAAGGGTTTGCTCGCGTAAACCCAGGTTGTTCAGGTCATCAAAAACATAGGCTGCTTCCTCACGGTCCGCAAGAAGAACCAACCAATCGCGGTTGGCTTTTTTGAAGAGGGTGGCAAGGAGAACGGTTTTTGAAGAGCCAACAAGCCCCTTCAGATGAATCTTTTCACCCGGGGGGGAACTCAGGGTTGCTGTCGTAACAGCATACTGAGGATGCCCTTCAAAATATTTCAGAAACTCCGTGGTTTCCAAACAGTAAAATTTGAGGCAAAGATAAAACAAGTAGATGAAATCCGGGTTTTATAGATTCCATTTCTATATTTTTTTGTGAATGTTAGTGAATTCGTGTTTTAGTGGCATTAAAATTATTGCCACCAAGGCACAAAAACACGAAATAACACAAAAGGTAGAAATTTAAACAACACAAGTTCAATATGTTATCAAAATATGATTTGCCTATAAAACTTTAGTAAATTAGTGTATTGGATTTCATAATCCTATGGAATCAATGGAACCCCTCCTTCTTTAAGGGTGGATTCTTTAGGAATAAAATGAATAGATGATTTCAAATTATCTAAAATGAATTCCGGAAACCATGTGAATTTTCTTATGAATGAAGAAATATTTTTTTAATTTCACAGCCAGAGTTATAATATGAGATTCCGGATCTATCCGATGACTATGCTTTGTATTAAAACAGAAAACAATAAATTTTAAAGAGAAAACCTATGTCAAAAAGAAGAGATGATTTTGTGTCAGCGAAAATCGCTAAAATGAGTCTGCTGGAGAAATGCGGCCAGCTACTCACATTTACCTGGCGTGGTGCCATTCCGACACCCTCCGGTATTGAACAGATTACCAAACTACAGGCAGGAGGTATCTGTCTTGAACCCTACGCAATGGAAACATGCAAAAATTTGTATTGGGGACGTTCGCAGATCGATCCCAATTTCAAGGCACCTGCAGATTATTTCGACATTGCGCATACCTGGTTTGACTCCCGAGCCTTTGGCGTGAGTGTAACCCCTGAAGAGCTCACCGAAGCACTCAACCATCTTCAGCAAATCGCCATGAACAGGGAATCCGGAATTCCGCTTCATGTTACCATTGACATGGAGGGAGATTTTAAGAACGACTATACCGCCGGGCGGGTTTTGCAGTTTCCGCCTCCAATGGGTATTACGGCGATAGGTGATGTTGATCTGGCATACAAAATAGCCAATCTGATGGGTCGGCAAATGGCTGCTATAGGGGTAACTCAGTTCTATCATCCGGTCTGTGACGTGAATATTAATCCTTTAAACCCTGAAATCGGTGTCCGTTCATTCGGAGACGATGTCAAGGTAATCTCAAAATTCATTGATGCAACAGTCCGGGGCTATGAGGATGCAGGAATTACTGCAACCATCAAGCATTTTGCTGGCCGGGGTGATTCCGCAACGGATGCACATGATGTACTCGACGTCTGCCGTGGGGATAAAAAAAGAATGCAAGAGGTTGAGTTAGCTGCATTTCAGGCAGGTGTTGACGCAGGTGCCTCAGCACTTATGACAGCCCATACCATTTTCCCGGCTTATGATGAAGAATATCCGGCTACCCTTTCGAAAAAAATCCTCACCGATCTTCTGAGGGGTGAAATGGGATTTGATGGCATCATTGTTTCCGATGCGATCGGTATGGCTGCGATCCTGAAAAAATGGCCCCTTCCCCAGGCATGTGCTATGGCGGTTAAAGCGGGTGTGGACCACATTCTGCTCAAGGCTGACGATGAATCCCGTTCACAATGCTTGTTTGGTATTAAAATGGCTGTTGAAAATGGCGAGCTTCCTGAAGAACGTGTGGATGATGCAGTTCGTCGTCTGCTCAACCGGAAGTATGACCAGGGTCAGTTTGAGAAAGCAGGGAAAATGGATCCAAAGGAAACAACAGCGATTGTCAGAAAGAAAGAAAATATCGACTTCTCATGGGAAGTAGCTCACAAAGCATTGCTGGTTGTTCGCGATGATAAAAAATTACTCCCTCTGAGCAAAGACAAGAAAATCCTGGTGATTGAACAATGCATCCCCTATGAGTTTCTTGGAAAGGATATGTACAGCCATGCCCATATGTTCTGTGAACAGATGACGAAACATTCTACCAGGCTGATTCTGGACGATACTTCATTTCATGCCGAAGAGGATGAAGTCGAAGAAGCGTTGAAGCTGGCGAAAGAAGCCGATTTGGTTGTGATGACCAACTACTATGCACGCATTGAAAAAAGGGGGAATAACACACACCTGGTGAAAGCATTGAAAGCGGCCGGCCATGATGTGGTTGTCGTTACGAACTTTCCTTATCGCAAGGGCACAACAACGGCAGCCGATGCGGTGGTATGTAACTTCTCCGGTACGCCCGATTCAATCAGGGTTTCTGCGGATCTGCTATTTGGCAAAATTAAACCTTTTCCTACAACAAAGATGCCCATTGATTTGAGTGCTGAAAAAGATCTTCCTGAAGAACCTGATGCTGAACCGCTAAAGAAGAAAAAGAGGAAAAATGTCAATGTATGGAAAGGAAAGTGCTAATACCGCAACCTTATCATACAATATAAATTAATACATATTCCGGGCGTCAGCTAAGGTTTTTATTTTCTTGCTGACGCTCGGATTTTCATCAGAATGCTGGAGCCAATTGAAGCCAGCCATGTAATAATCAATAAACAAGAAAAAAATGACTCAATCCAATTCATTCAATATTAAAGATATCTACACCATTACAGGATCCCGGATTACCGATATTTATGAAAACAATAAAATGACGGTACATTTTCAGGGAATGTCCAAATGTTTGCAGTTTCCGCATACTGTAGCACTGCAAGGTGCTCCGACCTGTTCGATCGGAATTTCCCCTTACGGCCTGTATAACCGGTTCAACGATGCCGGCCGTCTTATTTTGTTAAACCAGAAGGCGGTTCAATTTGGCTCTGCACCTTATATCAGCACTTACGAGGGAAATACTTTGTTAACGCAGCTTCAGCCCGGCGAAACGGAGTCTGATGACATTCCGGCGATGAAAAATTACTATCCCGAGGCAATCGACAAAGAAAATATCAAAATGACCATTGCCACCCCTTCTTTGGAAATCGAATATACCCTGGAAGATGTGAAGGTAACAAGAAGACTGATTTCACCCTTATTATCAGGCAATGAACAAACGCTTATGCCGATTGGCGTTGAGGAATTTATAGTGGAAAATAACACGGATGAAGAACAGGATTATACCTTGGTGATACCCCGGCCTTCCCTGGTTAATTTACAGGAAAAAGAGCTTAAGCCTACCGATCAGGATAGTGTTTTCGTAAGCAGTGCAGCCATTGACGGACAAAAACATGAAGCATTTGAAATGAATGGCATTCATGGAGTCGTTATGGGCAGCACGGAAACGGAAAACAAGATGATCATTGCCGTATCAGATGTCCCCGGTGTTGCAGTGGATACGCAACCCTATTTCTTATTGAACAAATACTCCGGCGATCTTCTTATAACAGAAGAAGGCACCTTTTATGAAAAATGCGAACCCATTAGCAGAAGAGATTATGGTGCAGCTGTAAGTTTAACCATGACGCTCAGACCGGGCGAATCGAAGGTCATTCCTTTTGCTGTTGTAATGGACTTCCCTGTTCAGGAATACATCGATGGGAAGACATTTGACAGAAAATACATTCAGAATTTTGAAAATCCCGAAACCAGAGAGTCTGAAATGGTAAAGATCGCTTTGGAAAACTATCCGCAGTGGTGGAAAGCGACATTAACCATTCAGGAACGGATCTTCAATTCAATATACTCCACGCCTTCCTATAAGGATGATTTTGAAGGAGCGATGCGTTTAACGAGACTTATGCTGAATGAACTTCATTTCCCCCTTTCGAATGCCTGTGTCTGGATTGAAGAAAAGGGCAAAGAACAGGCCCGTTTTCTTGAATGTTTCGACTATTCCTACATTGATCCTTCGGACGTGGATTGGTACTCCATGGTGCTGCTGATGATGTTTCCAAAAGTGGAAAAAGATTTGTGCCAGGCGTTTATTGATTCAATTAATGCGGTCGATCCGACTCCGAGGTGGTATCATCATCATGCCTCGTTTGTTGAAGCAAGGATGCATTTTGAAGAAAATCCGGAAGAATACGAAGGCAAAAAGTTAACCCAGATACGGGATGATTTCAAGACCCTGGGTAGCGTGGCCCATGATGTTTGCATGTTGTCAAAGGGGCATCCTCTGCGCAATGTCAGCGATTATGCCTGGTACAACAACAATTACTGGGTTGACCTTTATCCAAAACTGATGATGCGCGTGCTCAGAAATGTGAAATTCACCGGCGATATGGAATTTCTGAGATCGAATTGGGAAACCATGAAATTTGGATTGGAATCCCTGTTAAAACTTGATTTTGACGGCGATGGAATTCCTGAAGGCAATCCCGATGATGTGAAAAATACCTTTGATAACCTGGTTCTTTTCGGAGCAGATGCGTATGATGCCACCCAATTTCTTGGTGGCTGTCAGGCATTGATTAAAATGGCACAGATGCTCGGCAGGAAGGACGATGAGGAACAGATCCAAAAAATATACGATAAAGCCTGGAAAAGTTTTGAGCAACTGTGGCGGGAAGATACAAATAAGAAGGGTGAAAAACTCGAGTATTACATCACCTGTTTTGATCCGGAAACCGGTAATTCAAATACCGATGTCTGGACCAACCAGCTTGACGCCTTGTGGTACCTGACGGCTATCGGAGAAGCTCCTTCCATTCCGGAAGAACGTGTCAAGAAAATTCTGAAAACAATCTATAACACGAACAAAGCTTTCATGGGCTGGGCGATGTGTAAAACAAAGGATGGTGAAATGGTTGAATCGGAACAGGGACAGGATGTTTACACCACATCCAATTATGTTTTTGCCCAGTTGTTGGATTATTACGGAATGGTTGAGGAAAGCAAAGAGGTGTACAAACACATGGACCGGGTTGTTTTCGGGTACGCAAATACATTGACAACTCCTGACAATCTCAGGGCTGAACTGGAAATGGAAATGGGTGAAACAGAACCAGGACCGCATTACATTGTAGCAGCCTATCCAAGGCCAGGCGCTGTGTGGACTCATTTGGTAATGAATCATGTCAAAGAATTACAGGCGAAAAAGAATACCAATACAATTGAGCCCAAAGACCTGATTCCATTCTATCCCTGGTTGATGAGTGAACAGGAGTAAATTCGTTCTCTAACTTAGATCACATAAAAATTATCCTATAGAAAATTAGTATGAGCAAAAAATACGACATCACTTTTGTGGGGCACATGTGTTACGACGAGATTGTTCCATTTGGGGGTAAAGCGCAAGTTGCTCCCGGAAGCGCTGTTTTATGCGGAGCCATGGTTGCGGCAAGAGTGGGTAAAAAGGTTGCTGCTGTTGTGAAAATGTCCCCAAAAGATGAGCATATTCTTCAACCGATGAAAGACCTCGGAGTGGATACCTATCTCATTCCGAGCGAAGAAACATCGTACAACAGGGTAGTGCATTTCTCCGAAAATGTCGATGAACGGGAAATGACCCTCATCAAATCGGCCGGAATAATCGATATTAAGGATGTTCCCGATCTGGATTCTACTTGTGTCCACCTGGCCGGGATTTCCGATACCGAATTCGACATGGCACTTATGCAGGGATTGAAGGCCAGAAATTACCCAAGCCTGTCGGTTGATATGCAAAGCTTCGTCCGTCATGTAGACCCGGTGACCAAAAACCATGAGTTTATCGATGTTGCAGATAAAAAAGAAATTGCAGCTATGATGAATAAGTTGAAGCTCGATATCGTGGAAGCCAGGCTTCTGACCGGCACTGATGATTTGGAGAAAGCAGCTATCCTTATCGAATCCTGGGGATGTCCCGAAGTGATGATTACACAATCAGAGGGTGTCCTGGCAAGGGTAAATGGCAAGACGTACTATGAAAAATTCTCGAACAGCAATATTTCCGGCAGGACCGGCAGGGGTGATACAACCTTCGCTGCTTACATGTCGCACCGGTTGGATCACGATGTTGCAGAATCGCTGAAGTTTGCGGCTGCTCTTGTTTCAATCAAAATGGAAATACCCGGCCCGTTTAACGATACGCTTGAAAATGTATACAAACGACTGAAAGAAAAACATAGTTGAAAAAATAAAAACATTCCATCTGTCCAATACGATGGAACCCGTTTGCCGGTTTACCGGAGGCAGGTCGTGGTTTTAACCGGTTTAATAAATTGTTTACTCTACCCCCTTTTTCTGCTTCTTCCGGTCATGTTCGTTCAGAAGTATTTTCCGTAGGCGCATCGATTTGGGCGTGATCTCGATGTATTCATTTTCACGGATGTATTCCATGGCTTGCTCCAGTGAAAACTTTACAGCCGGGACAATCATTGCTTTATCATCAGAACCGGCTGCACGCACGTTTGTAAGTTTTTTTGTTTTTACGATATTGACTTCCAGGTCATCCTGGCGGGAATTTTCCCCGATTACCTGTCCGGCATAAATTTTTTCATTCGGATCGATAAAGAATCTGCCTCTGTCCTGAAGTTTATCAATCGAATAGGCGATGGCAGTGCCGGTTTCCCTGGCAATCAAAGCTCCGTTTCTTTTTGTGTTGATCGGACCTTTCCATGCCTGGAATTCTTTAAACCGGTGGGCAATCACTGCTTCCCCTTCAGTGGCAGTAAGTACCTGGTTTGATAATCCGATTAATCCGCGTGACGGGATTTCAAATTCCAGTACCAGGCGGTCGTTTTTATGTTCGATGTTTAAAATATTCCCCTTACGGCCGGTAACAATTTCAATGGCTTTCCCTGAAAATTCTTCCGGAACAAGGATAGTCAGCGATTCAACAGGTTCGTGTTTTACACCCCCAATTTCTTTAATGATTACCTGAGGCTGTCCCAACTGAAATTCATACCCTTCGCGGCGCATGGTTTCAACTAAAATAGACAGGTGAAGAATACCCCTTCCGAAAACCTGCAATTTTTCAGGAGAATCAGATTCTTTGATTCGCATAGCCAGGTTTTTTTCAAGCTCCCTGTACAACCGGTCGCGCAGGTGCCGCGAGGTTACATATTCGCCTTCTTTTCCGAAAAACGGAGAATTATTGATGGTAAAAAGCATGCTCATTGTGGGTTCATCTACCGAAATCCGTTTTAGTGGCTCCGGATTTTCCAGGTCGGCAATGGTATCCCCAATTTCGAAATTTTCCGGTCCCAATACGGCACAAATTTCACCTGCCTCCAGTTTGGTTTTAATTTTCTCTTTACCTAATCCTTCAAAACGGTATAATTCTTTAATCGTAGCTTTTTCAACTGAACCGTCTTTTTTCACTACGCCAACCTGCATCCCAGCTTTTATGGTTCCCCGTGTGATTCTTCCAACGGCAATCCTACCAAGGTACGATGAATAATCGAGCGATGTGATCTGCATCTGGAGGTTTCCTTCTTTTATTTCAGGTGGGGGAATCTGACCGATAATTGTATCAAGCAAATATCGGATGTTGTCGGTTGGTTCACGCCAGTCTTCAGCCATCCACCCTTCTTTGGAGGAACCAAAAACCGTGTGGAAATCCAATTGTTCGTCGTTGGCTCCCATATTGAGCATTAAATCAAAAACATCTTCCTGGACAACTTCAGGGTGGCAGTTTGGTTTGTCGACTTTATTGATAACAACAATCGGCTTCAGGTTGAGGTTGAGCGCTTTTTGTAAAACAAACCTTGTTTGTGGCATAGGGCCTTCAAAAGCATCGACAAGTAAAAGTACCCCATCGGCCATGTTTAAGACCCGTTCAACTTCTCCCCCAAAATCAGAGTGCCCGGGAGTATCGATGATATTAATTTTAATCCCGTTATACCGGACTGAAACATTCTTTGAAAGAATGGTAATCCCTCTTTCCCGTTCCAGGTCGTTTGAATCAAGGATCAGGTCGTCAACTTTTTGATTGGCCCTGAATAGTTTAACCTGGTGTAAAATACGGTCGACCAGTGTAGTTTTCCCATGGTCGACGTGGGCGATTATAGCTATATTTCTTATCTTTTCTATTTCCTGTTTTTTTAAATGCGCGGCAAAAGTAGTCATTTCATTGAAACCGCAATTTAAATTCTCAGGAATGGAACAGAATGTTAATTTAAAGGTTCAGTAAAGGAAATGAATTTCAACTCTCGTAAAAGATGGAATCCGTACAACAATATTATTCTACACCAGCCCCTGCGCCAACATGGCATTGGCTACTTTTACGAATCCCCCGATGTTGGCCCCTTTCACATAATTTATCGTTCCATCCTTTTCCTTGCCGTATTGAATACACATTTGGTGTATATTTTTCATGATGGAATGGAGTTTGGCATCCACTTCCTCTCGGGTCCAGCATATGCGCATGCTGTTTTGGGCCATTTCGAGTCCTGATACAGCCACGCCGCCGGCATTGGCTGCTTTGCCCGGGGCATAAAGGATTTTTGCCTTCAGGAAAGCGTGTTCTGCTTCATAGGTAGAGGGCATATTGGCTCCTTCGGCCACAACAAAACAGCCGTTTTTAAGCAATGTTTCCGCTTCGCTTCCGCTGATTTCGTTCTGGGTGGCGCAGGGAAGGGCTACATCGCATTTAATGCTCCATGGTCGCTGGCCTTCATAATAGGGTACGTTGTATTTTTCAGCATATTCTTTGATTCTGCCACGGTAAATATTTTTCAGCAGTTTGACGTACTCCAGTTTATCCCGGTCAATGCCCTCAGGGTCGTAAATGGTCCCGTTTGAATCGGATAAACTTACCGGTTTCCCTCCCATGTCGAGTACTTTTTCCACGGCAAACTGAGCGACATTCCCTGAACCGGAGATGGTCGTTGTTTTACCTTTGATGCTATCGCCATGGGTTTTAAGCATTTCTTCGGCAAAATAAACGGTTCCGTAGCCTGTAGCTTCCGGACGGATAAGGGAACCGCCCCACCCAATACCTTTCCCGGTTAACACCCCTGTAAATTCATTGCGTAACCTTTTATACTGGCCGAACAGAAACCCGATTTCCCGTCCGCCTACACCAATGTCTCCTGCAGGAATATCGGTATCGGGCCCGATATGGCGAGCTAACTCCGTCATAAAACTCTGGCAGAATTGCATTACTTCATTGTCGGATTTGCCTTTCGGATTGAAATCGGAACCTCCTTTTCCGCCTCCCATAGGCAACGTAGTCAGGCTGTTTTTCAGAACCTGCTCAAAAGCCAGGAATTTAAAAATACTGAAATTCACCGTAGGGTGAAACCGCAGTCCTCCTTTATAAGGGCCTATGGCGCTGTTCATCTCTATACGGTATCCCCGGTTGATCTGGATGTTGCCTGCATCATCCGTCCATGGAACCCGGAACTGAATCACCCGTTCCGGTTCCACCATACGCTCCATAATTTTTGACTGTAGATACCGTGGATTTGAAATTAAAAACTCAGAAAGGGATTCAACTACCTCCAGCACAGCCTGGTGAAATTCCGGTTCTCCGGGATTTTTCGCCTTTACCCAGGCCATGAAATCCTCTGTAAATTGTTTTGGATCGTTATAATTCATGCATCATTTTTTTTGTTGGTTATATTGATGGTATATGTTATTTTTTTGGTATGACCTCCCGGAATACAGGTGCAAAACACCCGGACTGCATAGATTGCGCAAATGTATAATAATTTCCCCTTTATTGTTTAATTTTAAAGCAACAATGCTGAAAATTTAACAAATTATTACTTTTTCAGGCATTTTGTATCTAATTATATTTATTAACCTGCTTTTTCAGGGATCTTGTTTTATTAGCGAAATGCGAAGATCCGGGATTTGGGAGCAGGCGTTGTAAAACAGGAGGGGAACAAAAAATTGCTTTGCAGGTATGGGAGGGGAGGTATTTGCCCGGACAAGGGAACCTGTGTTTGTTTATTCGGCAAAATACCTAACTTTGCGGCTTTAAAAATCAGGATTAATCTATCAAGCAGGTTAAAATGGAATACAGATTTAACCAGATTGAACCGAAATGGCAACGGTACTGGGAGGGAAACAAAACTTTTAAAACGGAAGATGATTTTTCAAAACCCAAATATTATGTACTGGATATGTTTCCCTATCCGTCCGGGGCAGGATTGCATGTTGGCCATCCGGAGGGGTATACAGCCACGGATATTGTAAGCCGGTATAAAAGGATGAAAGGCTTTAATGTTCTCCACCCGATGGGGTATGATGCCTTTGGACTGCCGGCAGAACAATATGCCATGCAGACCGGGACCCATCCGGCTGTAACGACAGGAAAAAACTGTGATACCTTCAGGAGGCAGATTAAATCGCTGGGGTTGAGCTACGACTGGGATCGTGAAATCAATACCACCGATCCGGCGTATTTTAAATGGACCCAATGGATTTTTACCAAATTGTACGATACCTGGTTTGATAAGGAATTAAATAAGGGAAGACCTGTCCGTGAATTAACCATCCCGGAAGAGGTAAAGAGAGCCGGGAAAAAGGCAGTAAGGGAGTATATCGATTCCAGGAGGCTGGCTTATTACGATAACGCCCAGGTTTGGTGGTGCGACCATTGCAGGATTGTTTGTGCCAACGAAGAGGTGATGACCGATGGATCACATGAGAAATGCGGTAGCAAGGTGAGGAAAAAGAATCTGAAACAATGGTTGCTCAGGATCCCGCATTATGCCGAACGTTTGCTGGAAGGCCTCGAAGAGCTGGATTGGCCTCCGGGCATTAAGGATATGCAGAAAAACTGGATCGGTAAATCAACCGGGGCGGAGGTGGATTTTGCCATCGAAGGACTGGATGAAAAGTTGCGGGTTTATACGACACGCCCGGATACTTTGTTCGGAGCTACCTACATGGTGATCGCCCCGGAACATGCGTTGGTGGAGGTTATACCAACCGCTAAAAAAACAGCCGAGGTGGAAGCGTACCGGAAATCGGCTGCTTTGAAATCAGACCTGGAACGTACCGACCTGGCGAAAGAAAAAACCGGGGTTTTTACAGGCCGGTATGCCATCAATCCGGTCAATAAGAAAAGAATCCCGATCTGGATTGCTGATTATGTTTTAATGGGGTACGGGACCGGAGCCATCATGGCAGTACCGGCACACGATACCCGTGACTTTGAATTTGCTGAAACTTTCAATATCCCGGTGGTGTGCATCCTGGATCCGGTAGATGAATCCTCTGAAACAAGAGAGCGCGTGGTTACCGGGAAAGAATGCTGGACCGAAGACGGTGTATACATCCATTCGTCCAATTCAGAAACAGGCCTTGATATAAACGGGATGACCCAGGAGGAAGGCATTCAAACGGTTATCAACTGGCTTGAAAAGAATAACCTCGGAAATTTCTCTGTCAATTATAAAATGCGTGACTGGTTGTTCAGCAGGCAGCGTTACTGGGGCGAGCCCTTTCCGGTAATCCACTGGGAAGACGGAGAACTAACGGTCCTGGATGAAAAAGAGCTGCCCCTTGAACTTCCGGAACTGGAAGAATATACCCCGGGTGATACCGGGGAATCTCCCCTGGCCCGTTCAACCGATTGGCTGCATGTAACGGATAAGAACGGCAGAAAAGGAGTACGGGAAACCAATACGATGCCCCAATGGGCCGGATCCTGCTGGTACTACCTGCGTTTTACAGATCCCCACAGCAACCACCGGATCGTTGATCCTGCCAAAGAAAAATACTGGATGCCCGTTGATCTGTATATCGGTGGTGCGGAACATGCCGTACTGCATCTCCTGTACTCACGATTCTGGCATAAAGTGCTTTTCGACCTGGGTGTGGTTTCAACCGATGAACCCTATCTGAAACTTTTTAACCAGGGAATGATCCTGGCGTTTGCCTATGAGACTGCTTCCGGAGCAAAGGTTCCGACCGACCAGGTGGAGGAAAAAGACGATAGATACTTCCATAAAGAGACCGGGGAGGAACTGACGCAAATTGTGGCTAAAATGTCAAAATCGCTGAAGAATGTCATTAACCCCGATGATGTGGTAAAACGGTACGGAGCCGATTCCCTGCGGTTATACGAAATGTTTATGGGGCCCCTCGAAGAGCGGAAACCATGGACCGAAACCGGAGTCAAAGGAGTATTTAATTTTTTGAATCGTGTGTACCGGTTTTTTGCTGACCGGAAAAATATCGTGGATGGAGCCGAAGACACTGAAGTATTGAAACAGTTGCACAAGACCATACAGAAGGTGGAATCGGACATCGAGAACCTGAAATTTAATACCGCGATTTCAGCCTTAATGGTTTTCAATAACCTGGCCATTAAAAAGGGAAAAGTTACCAAATCCTCTGCTGAAATATTTGCCAGAATCCTGTCGCCATTTGCCCCCCATATGGGCGAAGAATTGTGGTCATTATACGGAAACCCAAATACGCTGGCTTATGAACCCTGGCCTGAAGTGGATGAATCCCTTCTGAAAGAAGATACATTCGAATATCCGGTATCATTTAACGGGAAAATGCGGTTCAAACTTGAGCTTTCTGTCGGGATCGCACAACAGGAGGTTGAAAGAATCATCCTCGGCCACGAAAAATCGGAAAAATGGCTTCAGGGGGAAGCCCCCAAAAAAGTAATTTTTGTCCCGAAGAGAATTATCAATGTAGTGGTATAAATACCTGGCAGGGGAGATTTTTCATTGATATTGATTATTCTGAGCCGGCAGAAATTCTTGTCCCCACTCCGCCCGAAAACGAGCTCAAAGCATTCCTGATTGACAAAGCCCTGGACATTGGCCTTTGATGGTTTTTTAATTCCTCAGATGGGTCTCGTTTCATTTCTCTCCTTCTATCGGTGTCTTTTTGATCAGGAATCGTTTATTTTGCAGAACAAAGAATTGCATGCTATGAAGAAAAAAATACCGGGCATCATCCGGGATTATGTGATCATCACCCTGGGTTTGCTGCTGTTTTCGGTTTCGTGGACTCTGTTCCTTTTGCCTGCTGAAATTACAGGAGGCGGCATCAGCGGGCTGGCTGCCACTATTTTTTATGCCTCTAAGATTCCGGTGGGAGTCACCTATTTTGTTGTGAACATTTTTCTGGTGCTGGTTGCGTTGAAGATCCTTGGTGCCAGCTTCGGGATAAAGACCCTTTACAGTATGGCGATGATCAGTGTCCTTTTAACCATCTTCCAGGAGGTTTTCAGCGAGCCGGTCATTGACGATATGTTTCTGTCTGCTGTCCTGGGCGGTATCCTCGGAGGGGTCGGGCTGGGCGTTGTTTTTTCACGGGGTGGGAGCACCGGTGGGACCGATATCATTGCCCTGATCATTAATAAATACCGGAATATCAGCCCGGGACGGGTCATCCTGTACAGCGATGTAATCATTATCGCTACCTCCTATATTGTTTTTCGTTCGCTCGAGAAATTGGTTTACGGATATGTCTCGATGTGGGTTTTCTCCTATGCGCTCGATGCATTTCTGACCGGTGTGAACCGATCTGCACAGATGTTTATTTTTTCCACGAAATACCGTGAGATTGCCGATGTAATTACGGAACAGGCTGGCAGAGGAGTAACGGTAATGGATGGAACCGGGTGGTATTCGAAAGATAATATTAAGGTGGTTATCTCCGTTGTTAAAAAAAGCGAAACCAGCATGATTTTCCGTGAAATTAAAGAGATTGACCCGGATGCCTTTATCACTATGGGCAGTGTTATGGGAGTCTACGGAAAAGGTTTTGAAAAAATCAAACTGTAATACAACAGGCAAATCTAAATTGTAAGATGCATAAAAAATACCGGGTTGAAATCATTTTTCTTTTGGCTGCAGCAGCTGTTATTATTGGAGTTCTGAACCTCCCAAAGCCTGATAAATCCATACCGGAAGCTGAGAAAGCTCCGGAACCGGAAATTCTTCCCAAACCGTTGCTTAGATTCGGATTGCCTGTTGATTCATTTGTTGTCTCAGAGGGTGTCGTTCAGAGGAATCAGAACCTGAGCCAACTACTGACCGGTTATGGGGTTACCCTGGGCACAATTGACCAGTTGGCCCGCTTATCACGCGACACCTTCGATGTAAGAAAAATCAAAACAGGACGGAAATATTATGTGTTCCGGTCATCCGATTCTTTACTGACCCCGGAATATTTTATCTATGAAAGTTCCGGAACCGATTACGTGGTTTTTACACTCAGGGATAGCCTCAAAGCATATAACGGAAAAAAAAAGGTACAGGTCCGGATAAGAAAAGGAACCGGCAGGATTGAAACTTCCCTGTGGGATGCCATGAACGATCAAAACCTGAGTCCCATTCTGGCTCTTGCTATGTCGGATATTTATCAATGGACCCTGGATTTTTACGGTATTCAGAAGGGAGATAAGTTCCGGATTATTTTTGAAGAAGAATTTGTTGAGGAGTTTCCCCTTGGCATCGGGAAGATCCATGCGGTTCAGTTTAACCATAGGGGGCAGGACTACTTTGCATTCCGCTTTAACCAGGGTGATAAGCCGGATTATTTCGATGAAGAGGGGAAGAATCTCCGGAAGGCTTTCTTAAAGTCTCCGCTGCCGTTTTCACGTATCAGCTCACGGTTTTCTTACAGCCGGATGCATCCCATTCTGCGGTATCGCCGGCCGCATTTGGGAGTGGATTATGCAGCTCCCCGGGGAACACCGGTTCAAAGCATCGGGGATGGAATAGTGACCGAAAAGGCATATCAGCAGGGAGGCGGTGGCTATTATCTCAAAATAAAACACAATTCAGTATATACCACTACCTATATGCATCTTTCAGGATATGCCAAAGGGATCACTACCGGAACACGGGTTAATCAGGGGGACGTGATCGGCTATGTCGGTTCCTCCGGACTGGCTACCGGACCTCACCTTGATTTTCGTATCTCAAAAAACGGAAGTCCGGTGGATCCCCTGAAAGTGGAAGCACCTCCGGGGGATTCGATCCGAACAGAAAACCTGAACGATTATTTTCACCTGAAGGATTCCCTGATGAACGAGTTGGTACAAATAGATTGGGTGGAAAGATGAATAGTGGAAAAGTGGAATAGTGGAACGGTGGAACAGTTGTCGGTTGACGGTTTGTCGGTTTGACGGTTTGACGATTGCTATGGGGGAAAGATCAATAAGATAGATCAGAGAGATCAATGGATCAATATGGATCAATATAGATCAGTTCAATGGATCAATGGGATCAGAGTGTAAGAAGTTGTCATCGTTGTCATGGTTGTCCACCCGCTTCGCTCGTGTTGTCATGGTTCTCATGTTTATGCTCGCGGAATCCTGCATCTAAGAGTCATTGGCAGCAAAGGATCCGCAAAGAAGTCTCTTTTTCGTTCAAAAAAAATCTGTGTGTATATTCAAAAAAAAAGCCGCTTCCATCAGGAAGCAGCCTTTTTATACTAACTAACTCAGAACTGCTTTATTTTTTCCAGAGTTTTTGCATCTCTTCCAGAGTTTTCCCTTTGGTTTCGGGCACCATTCTCCATACGAAGATCAGGGAAAGCACACTCATGATACCGTAGAAATAGTAAGCTCCCCCGCTACTCAATTCCATCATAGCCGGGTAGGTGGATGATATGAAGTAGTTGGCAGCCCACTGGGCAGCCACAGCTACAGCCACCGCCTTTCCCCTGATTTTGTTGGGGAATATTTCCGAGATCAGTACCCAGGTTATTGGTCCCCAGGACATCATAAAGGATGCGGTATAGATAATGATAAAAATCAATGTGCTGATACCAATAATTTTGAAAAAAGCAAGGGTTCCGATCGCGAACATTCCAAATGCCATTCCTGCGGAACCTACTATCAGCAAGGGTTTTCGTCCCCAGTTGTCAACGGTAAGGATGGCAATTACTGTAAAAACAACATTTACGAGTCCCATGATCACCGTTTGCATCATAGAGGCATCCTTAGCGGCCCCCATGCTTTCAAAGATACGGGGAGCATAGTAGAGGGCTACATTAATTCCTACAAATTGTTGAAATATGGAAAGCAAAACACCAATTACAATGATTAATTTTCCATAGGAGAAAAGTTTCCCTGAAGATCTTTCGATGGTGGCTTTGATTTCCTTTAGGATTATTCTTGCCTGCTCAGCTCCGTTGATTTTTGTCAATATGCCCAGGGCTTTCTGATCCTTATGGTTCAGGGCCATATAACGCGGTGTCTCCGGAACAAAGAACAGAAGCAGTCCAAACAATCCTGCAGGAATTGCCTCTGAAGTAAACATTCTTCTCCAGCCGATCGTATTGATCCATTCGAGGGGTTTTCCGTTGGCAATGCCCCAGTTTACAAAGTAAACCACGAGCATTCCAAAGATTATGGCAAACTGGTTTAAGGATACCAGCCGGCCCCGGATATCAGCAGGAGCTATTTCTCCGATGTACATTGGACATACGGCCGAAGCCAGCCCGACACCAATGCCTCCCATGATCCTGTAAAAATTGAACATATAGAGGAGCCCCAGGGTGGGTTCCCCTTTTGTGAAAAATAAAAATTCAGGATTTCCGGATCCAAGGGCCGATAAAAAGAATAAAGCGGATGCGACGAAAAGGGTGTTCTTGCGGCCGAATTTTGAAGACAACAGGCCGGAGATAACTGCTCCGATGATGCATCCGATCAGGGCACTTGAGGTTGTGGCTCCATGAACAAACGTATTTAATCCCAGTCCGTTGATCAGGTATTCCTGAATTGATTTTTCAGCTCCTGAGATAACGGCTGTGTCGTAACCAAACAGGAGACCTCCAAGGGTAGCTACCAGGGTAATGCCAACAATGTAAAAGGAATTTCGTCCTTTCATATTAAATGTACCAGTTGATTAACTGCTCGAGCAGTTCCTGTTTTCCGCTGATTTTTTTAGGTTCACCTACCTCTTTGGCAATGGCATAGAGGTCTTCCAGAGATAACTTGCCTGTCTCAAATGCAGCGCCTTTCCCGCTGTCGAAGGAAGCATATCTGTTTGTTCGCATTTCCAGGTATTCCGATTCCTTTAAAATTTTGTCGGCAATACAGAGTCCGCGGGCAAAAACATCCATTCCCGAGACGTGGGCGATAAAAATATCTTCCAGGTCTGTTGAATTCCTGCGTGTTTTGGCATCGAAATTAATCCCTCCGTTTGTGAATCCCCCGGCCTGAAAGATTTCAAGCATGGCTTCGGTAATCTCATAGATGTTGGTTGGGAATTCATCGGTATCCCATCCGTTCTGGTAATCTCCCTTATTGGCATCGATTGAACCCAGCAGGCCGGCATCCGCAGCCATGCGCAGGTCATGTGCAAAGGTATGGCCGGCTAATGTTGCATGGTTCACCTCAATGTTCAGCTTAAAGTCTTTGTCCAGACCATTGGCTCTCAGGAATCCGATAACCGTTTGTGAATCATGATCGTACTGATGTTTGGTGGGTTCCATGGGTTTGGGTTCCACCAGGAAGGTTCCTTTAAATCCTTGTTTGCGTCCGTAATCGCGGGCCATACGAAGAAATTGTCCCATATGTTCCAGTTCTCTTTTGGTATCGGTATTGTGCAGGCTCATATAGCCTTCGCGGCCTCCCCAGAAAACATAATTGGTGCCGCCCAGGGCTACAGTAGCATTGATGGCATTTTTAATCTGAACCGCTGCGTTGGCAACCACATTAAAATCGGGATTGGTAGATGCTCCGTTCATATAGCGCGGATCGGAGAAAACATTGGCAGTACCCCAGAGCAGTTTAACTCCCGAAGCTTCCTGTTTGGATTTGGCTATTTCCACCATCTTTTCAAGACGCTTCTCAATTTCGAAAACGCTCCCGTCGCCGGCGATATCCACATCGTGAAAACAGTAAAAGGGGGCTCCCAGTTTGGTTATGAATTCAAAAGCTGCATCGATCCTCTCTTTGGCTGCATCCAGTTTGTCATCCGAAGTATCCCAGGGAAATTCCTTTGTTCCATTGCCAAAAGGATCATTGCCTGCGCCGCAGAAAGTGTGCCAGTAAGCCACAGCAAACCGAAGGTGCTCTTTCAGGGTTTTTCCGGCTACTACTTTGTTTTCGTCATACCACTTGAAAGCAAGTGGATTTCTTGATTCCGGGCCTTCATATTTTATCTTGCTGATTCCCGGAAAGTACTCTTTGTTTCCTTTTAATACATCCATGATTTTTAATTTTCGTAATACATATAAGAATTATTTGTAAGTCTTTCAAAATTTGTCATCCCGTATATTGTCTTGTGGATCTATTTTGCATTTTCCCCCGAATGGACTTTTATTACATCGGGATCGTCAAGCAATTCTCCCGGTAGTGTTAATCCGTATTTTGCAGCCGCTTCGGTATTGATCAGCACATCGGTTTTGCTTACAAATTCAAACGGGATCGTGTCCGGATCTGCTCCCTTGAATATTTTTTCAGCGAGCCTTACTGCATCCATTCCTGCCTGGGAATAATTTCGTGAGACAACCAGAATGGCCCCCTGATTGGCCTGTTCGCTTACAAAACCAAAAACAGGAATTTTCTGTTCCTCAGCAATTTTGGCAATTCCACTGAAAGCAGCCGAAGTAAGGTTGTCAATAACCTGACAGATTACTTCAGGACGTTTTCCTGCCAATGCCAGGGTTGCATCCGTAATCTCGGATGTTGCGTTTACAGGAACCGTTATCAGCTCAATACCTGCTGCATTGGCATATTTCTTCAGGTCATTCATGTTGTTCACAGAATTGACCTCACCGGGAGTAAAAAGCGTTCCGATTTTTTTTACATCCGGCAGGATTGTTTTCAGCTGTTTAATCATTCCTTCATAGTCGCCCAGTGTAGATATACCGGTAATGTTCGGCAGGTGTTCGGTAAAACTTGTGCCTGCGCCGGCTGCAATCGGGTCAGCTACAACGGTGAAAACAACCGGTATGTTTTTGATTTTTTTTGCCACCATCTGCAAGGTAGGTGTGGACGTGACAAAAATCAGATCGGGCCGGGCGTTAAGCACTCCGTCAACAATCAGGTTTAAGGTTGCTATATCCCCCTGTGCATTTTCTTCTTTCAGGGTAAAATCCTCTCCAACAGTGTATCCGGCCTGTTTCATTCCTTTCAGTATGCCCTCATGTGATAATTCAGAAAGGGGAGAATCATTGTACTGGATCAGAACCAGTTTTAGCTTATCGGTGTCATTTTCTGACGATTTCTTCGTGCTGCAGGAAAAGAGGAGGCCACCCACTGTTCCAACAAGGAGCAGAAAAAGAAGATTTTTCGGTAGGTTTTTCATTCGTTAAAATTTTTAAATAATTAAAGGTGACTCATGGTTCTCGCTCCGATCCCGTTACCTGTCGGGACGGGGCTCGTTTCATCGCAATTTATTTATTCAGTACTTTATTCAGCTGATCCAGCCAGTTGGTGTAGGCAGCTTCGAATTCGGCTTTTTTTGAAAGCCGGGGTTCCACGGTTTCCAGTTTTTTCAGGTTTGCAAACGCTTCAACCGGAGAGTTGTAATACCCCGATCCGATGCCGGCTCCCCGTGCTGCTCCGGTTGATCCGTCGGTGTTGTATAGTTCGATGACTGCTCCGCTAATTCCGGCGAGTGTCTCCCTGAAAACTGGGCTCAGAAACATATTGGCCCTGCCGGCACGGATGACGGATGCTTCGATTCCGATCTCTTTCATGATATCCATTCCATATTTAAAGGAGAAAACGATTCCTTCCTGAGCCGCCCTGAACAGATGGGCATTGGAATGGACATTAAAACTCAGGCCGGCAATATGCGCTCCCGGATTGGCATTTCCAAGGACCCGTTCGGCACCGTTTCCAAACGGCAAAACCGTTAATCCGTCTGATCCTGTGTCTACAGTTGCGGCCAGGCGGTTCATATCGTCATAGGAGAGATCGTTTCCGGTATTTTTTTTCAACCATGAATTGAGAATTCCGGTTCCGTTTATGCACAATAAAACCCCTAAACGGTTTTGTTTGCTGGTATGGTTTACATGGGCAAATGTGTTTACCCTTGAGAAGGGATCGTATTTTATTTCGTCACTTACCCCATATACAACGCCTGATGTTCCGGCTGTTGTGGCAATCTCACCCGGATTCAGAACGTTCAGAGACAAGGCATTGTTGGGCTGATCGCCCGCACGGTAACTGATTGCTGTTCCGGGTGCAAGGCCCAGTTCTTTTGCTGCTTTTTTACTGACCTCACCCTGAATTCCAAAGGTTGGAACAACCTCCGGAACTAGACGCTCATCAATTCCGTAATGATCCAACAGAAGGGTGGCTAATTTGTTTTCCTTAAAGTTCCACATGATTCCTTCCGAAAGGCCACTGATTGTGGTTTTGATCTCACCGCTCATTTTCATGGCAATGTAATCGCCGGGCAGCATGATCTTATCGATTTTTTCGTACACCTGGGGTTCATTGTCCCGGACCCACTTTAATTTGGATGCGGTAAAATTTCCTGGTGAATTGAGGAGGTTGGTCAGGCATCGTTGCTCACCGATCTTTTGAAAAGCGTTTTCGCCGATTTCGGTTGCCCGGCTGTCGCACCAAATAATGGACGGACGCAGCACCTGTTGGTGCTTATCAACCACTACCAATCCGTGCATCTGGTATGAAATACCCACAGCCTTTATCATCTCAGCTGCTACGCCTGACTGTTTTAGGACATCGCCCAGTGCAAGCTTCAGGTTATTCCACCAGCGTTCCGGTTCCTGTTCGGCCCAGCCCACCTCCCGGGCCGTGATTTTCATCTCCTGTTCAGGATAATAGGCGGTAGCCAGGCAAACGCCACTGGTTCCATCTATTAACGAAGCTTTTACGGATGAGCTTCCTACATCGAATCCAAGTAAATACATCTGTAATTTATCAGGTTTATAATACAAACTGTTCTGTTCTGTTGTGTTCTCAAAATTAGGGTTTCAATCAGATTTTTCAAAATCGAAAAAAATGTTATAAAACATCTTATAGAGAGGATCTAATTTTTAGTGTTGTAGGAACTATATATTTTATTTTTTTGCCTGAGTTGACAAATTCAGCTGCTTTTTGCCCCATTAATTCAAAATCGGTGGATATCACGCTGATTCCACTTTCCACATATTTTTTCATCGGGGTTTCGTTGTAGGAAATAACCCCCACGTCTTCTCCCGGAGTAAGGTTTTTTTTATGGCACTGATCGAGAAACATGACCAGCGTGCGGTCACTGACCAGGAAATAGAGATCGCCTTTTTTAATTCTGAAATCAGCTTGTTCATAAATAATTTTACAGGGAATGGACATCTCAACGCAGAACTTTTTAAAATAGTCGATCGATTCCTTCGGGTGGTAGGTAAAGGAAGGATAGTAATAAATAAAACGTTGGTACTTCCTGATTTTCGTTATGCTTTTGGAAAGACAATGATACACGGATTTCCCGAAATCCTGTGCTATATAGGAATGTTCCGGCAGGGAATGGATCTTCCAGTCGATAATCAGCAACTGTTCCGTGGGTATCCTGCGGATGATCTCCGGAACACGCATGTGATCGAAGTTCATGACTACATAGCGGGTGTATTTGCCTACCGCATCATTAATAATGGTTTCAAACACCCGGATGTTGTAATGATGGAAGTTCAGATCGAGATTTATATCTTTTGAAAGATGCTTCCGGAATGAGCCGTACAACACTTCCTTGTATGCTTTGAAGGTATCGAGAAAAAGAAAGACCCGGGTAATTTTTTTCGCCACAAAATACCCTCTGTTGGGTACCGATTCCACGATTCCGCGTTGTTTCAGCTCGGCATATGCTTTAAAAACCGTATCGCGTGAAAGATGGCTCTCTTTCATCAATTGATTAACAGAAGGAAGCATTTCTCCCACGGTCAGTTCATTTCTGCTGATGGAGTCGATAATTGCATCCACCAACTGATGGTATTTTAGAATGTTCGAATTGTTGTCAACCGTAAATTTAAGTGAGGCCATTTGTTTTCTAACTGATTTTTGTCCTTCTGCTCTGCAATGCGGGTTTCTGTTTTTTAAATGTTAAATACTGTTATTTTTTCTGACCGGTTGCAATACTCCCCTGCAGTTTGCGTTTAGTAAAAAAGGATATGGAGAAATCTTATCATAGTGGTTAAGTTTGGTCAGCATTATATTTCCTACAATTTCTCCATTATCCTTTTTCTTTGCTAAGGTACAATAATCTCTTTTATTTTCTTTTTATTTTCTGAAGGTTTTTATTCAGATCAGATTTTGATATTTTTACAGCAAAAAACAGATGATTCGTGAATTGATTTTAAAAAACCGCAGTTACCGCCGGTTTGACCCGTCTGTAAAAATTGACGACAGCATTCTGAGAAGATGGATTGAATTAGCCCGGTTTTCAGCATCGGCTCGAAACATCCAGCCTTTAAAATATGTTCTTTGTACTTCGGAGGATATCGCAGGAAAAATATTTCCCTGCCTGGGATGGGCCGGTTATCTTCCGGATTGGGACGGACCTGAAGAAGGGGAGAGGCCTGTAGCTTATATTGTTATACTGCACGACAGGAATATTTCCGATGCCCGTTTCTGCGACGACGGGATTGCTGTCCAGAGTATTTTACTGGGGGCTGTGGAAGAGGGATTCGGAGGATGCATCATTGGATCGGTAGATAAAAACAAACTGGCAGAAATCCTCAATCTGAAGACCGGCCTGGAGATATTATGGGTCCTGGCGCTGGGAAAACCAGCTGAAAAAGTGGTCCTCGAAAGGTGTGAAAAAAATCGCATTGAGTACTGGAGAGATGAACAGGGCGTACATCATGTTCCAAAAAGATCCCTCGATGAGCTGATACTGAAAAGTATGTGACGTGGATGTTCCGGGATCTGGATTGTTCTGTATGTTAATCAATGCAACCAATATTTAAAGTGGATTTTATGAAACGAGCCCCGACGGGGACAACCCTCTCCCGCTGCGCGGGATCTCCCCTCAAAAGGGGAGAACAGAAGAAAAGGAACGGGCGAGTTATCCCGATCCCGATATTTATCGGGACGGAAATGCCTTTAAAAATAAACAATTACAATCATATAAAAATGAAGAAAATGGTTCAATTTGCAGTCCTGGTGATGGCCTTGTTGATCACTGCATCGGGATGCAACCAATCGAAGAAGAAAAAAACAGATCAGACAGGGCCGGAGAAAACTTTTGCGACAACCGATTCCTTTAACCTGGCTGACAGGAAAGAGGAGATCCTGGAAAGGATTGCCAGGTTGCATGAATCGCCCGACATTGTCCCTTTGATCAATGAAGCAGGTGCATCGTATATCATAGACCTTACCGTACCCATAGAAAATACAGAAAGATTGATGACCCGTGATAAACTGAGTTTCTTCTGGGGTATGCTGGTGTTTGACATGATCTATGCGAAAGTCTATAACCGGCAGGACAGGCTTGCAGAAGTTTCTGACCTGGAATACCGGTTCAAAATGGATCTGGGACTGGAGGAAGAACTGAAAAAAGCGGAACACTACAATGAAAGAATACAACAGAACAAAAACAATGTGGATTCTCTGAATATTCTCTTTGAAGAAGCAACAGAAACCTGGTTGAACGATATGTCATCCGATCATTTCAATGTACTTGTTTACTCTTTTGTCGGGAACAACGTGGAAGCTTTGTATGTTCTGAGTCAGCTTACTTTGCTGGCCAGTGACAATACAAAACTGCTGGACATTGTCAACCAGCAACGGGAAGATCTGTCGGATTTTCTCTCCCTGATCGGGTTCATTGCAGCAGATCAAAACATCCAGCCATACTATGATAACCTGGCTCGTGTTGCCGGTCTGTTTAAAACCAATGAGGTAATTACTGAAGCTGAACTGGAAGAGATTGCCTTATTGATTGAAGAGGTCCGGAATGAAATGATTCGTTAAAGCTCAGGGAGCAAGTATTTTTTGCATGAACACGACATTTTTTCTTCCTTCAGGGGTTTGGAGCCATTCTTTTTTTATTCCGGAGGCTTCGAAGCCCGCTTTTTCAAATAGTTTCAGGCTGACGGTGTTCTCTTCAGCAATATTGGCATACAGCTGGTATAACCCGATCACATGCAGTCCATAGTTGGCCATTGCCCGGATGGCATCGGTGGCATACCCTTTCTGCCGGTTTTCGTTCCCATGGATCAGGATCCCAATACCGGCCCTTTGGTGGTACGGATCAAAATCAAACAGGTCTATCATGCCCACCGGTTTATTTTCTGTGGTCTGAATGATCAGCCGCAGCTGTTTGGCTGCGTAGATATCGTTGGTTGATTCCTGGATGTACCGGGCCAGAATATGCATCGAAAACGGGGCTTTGGTATTGCTGACTTTCCACAAAGAGGTGGTGTTTTCCCATTGATACAACAGGTCAATGTCTTCTGGTTCCAGGGGACGAAGGTTGATTTTTCCGTATTGTAAATAGTTTTCCATTTCGGAATGCTCTTTTGCGCAAGGTAGGTTTTTTTTGTGATTTATTCCGGGTCCTTTTTTCTGGAAAGAAAAGCCAGGTTTTTTACCAGAATCTCCAGATCGTTCAGAATGCTGTAATCCTTTGCATAATTAAAATTAAGGCGTGTTTTTTTTGCAGGATCCAGTATCAGGTCTCTGAAAAGGTCAGAAGGATACAGAATGCCAGGTTTTAGGGTAGGTAAATCATCGTGGGTATGGGTTCCTGGCACATATCCGACCCAGGATTTTTTCCCGGTAAGGACGCTGAAGATATTCCGGAACAAGGATCTCCGGCTTTTAAAGAACCCCAAAAGAAGAGGGGACAGGATCAAAACAAGCAGGCTTCCTGTGAAATCCAGAGTCCGTTTCAGTCGTTGGTTCTTTTTCCTGGAAATGGCATTCACATTGAGCACATAGAAATCTCCTGAAGTGTGTACCGAGCTACTCCCGATGATACTGGCGCTTTCGGGAGGAGCTATTTTGTATTCAATTTCCAGTTTTGACAAATCGAGCATAGCCCGGATGATTTTTCCTGAACTGAGGTCTTCGGCACAAAATATCAGTTCATTGATTCGGTTGATCCGGATGATATCTTCCAGCTGGTTGATGTCTCCGATATAATCTCTTCCCGAATCAGACGCATCAATGGAGATGGTTCCGATTATTTCGGTGGTTATCCGGGTTTCTTCAAGGAGGTTTCTAACCCGCTTCACTTCGTTGGGATGCCCAACTATGGCGATTCGTTTGGGCACTTTCAGATCCAGTTTCAGATCCCTGATGGGCAGCCGGCTTAACAGGATCCTTGAGAGGGGCAGGATAAGCATTGCCCAGAGGGATCCTAAAAGGATTAAAGCCCTTGAGAACCGGTATTCTTCATCAATCAGGGAGTAAGCCAGCAAGATTGCAATGGTTCCCCAGAAGAGCCCACGGATTACGGCAAAAAGCCTGACCGGTTTTTTATAGCCCCTGGAAAAAAGAATCCCTCCCAGCCAGAAAAAAATATAAGCCGGAACCCCATAATGCAGAAACTCCGGGGGGTAATATCCCGGTTCATAATTGATTCTTTCCCAGACCGGAACGATCAGAAGAAAACCGGCAAAAACCAGGACAGCATCCAGAACCGGCAGGTAAATCTTTGAAAAGAACCGGCTGAAAAGAGCGATTAACGCACGAAGGTAGATGGCCATATGGATCAGAAAAGAAAATGCTTTTGCTTTGCCTTCTGAGAAATGTTTCTGAGCAAAAATGATCATGGCATTATAAAACATCCGCACATAGTTAACCGAACTTTTTTTGGTGCTTTCGCCTTTATAATGGATGATGGTGGTTTCAGGGTAATAGTAGTTTTTAAAGCCTGCCTGGAGAATCCGGTATGAAAGGTCGATATCTTCTCCGTACATAAAAAAGGTCTCATCCAGAAGCCCGGTTTTTTCCAGGGTCGATTTGCGCAGAAGCATGAATGCTCCTGCAAGGACATCTACTTCATGAATTTCATTTTCATTGAGGTAGGAGAGATGGTACCTTCCAAACCGTTTTGACCTGGGAAATAACCTGGAAATTCCAAAGATTTTATAGAAAGCGACCCAGGGCGACGGCAACCCGCGTTTGGATTCGGGAAGGAAATTTCCTTTGCCATCGATCATTTTTACTCCCAATCCTCCGGCATCTGCCGTTTTTTCCATAAAAGCCAGCACTTTTCTGAACGTATCTTCCTCTACGACGGTATCCGGATTTAACAGCAGTACATATTCCCCTTTGGAAATGCGTATGGCCTGGTTATTGGCATGCGAAAAACCGTAATTTTTTTTGTTTTCGATCAGGATGACTTCCGGAAATTTTTCTTTGACCAGGCTGGTGGATCCGTCAACGGAATTGTTGTCAACCACAAATATTTCAGCCGGTATATTTTGTAGTGCTACCTGAACAGAGTAGAGGCATTGTTCAAGAAAGTATTTTACATTATAGCTGACAATGACTACCGAAAGCTTCATACGGATCTGTTTATTTTCCCAGGGAATTTTCGTAAGCAACCCGGTTTACCAGCGAGCGACCCAGGGTTATTTCATCGGTATATTCCAGTTCATCCCCAATCGATACGCCTCGCGCCAGGGTTGATATTTTTATTTTTTTATCTTTTAATTTCCTGAAGATATAAAAATTCGTTGTATCTCCTTCCATTGTAGTACTCAGGGCCAGGATTATTTCTGCAATGTCTTCTTTTTCCGTTCGTTCAATCAGGGAGTCGATTTCCAGGTCAGAAGGCCCGATTCCATCCATTGGGGATATGATCCCTCCCAATACATGATACAGCCCGTTATACTGGAGGGTATTTTCAATGGCCATTACATCCCTGATATTTTCTACCACGCAGATAACCGATTTGTTTCGGGAGGGATCCGAACAGATGTGGCAAATTTCACTGTCCGAAATGTTATGACATATCTTGCAATGTTTGATCTCTTTTTTTAGTTGTATCAGGCTGTTCCCGAAGGCTTCCACCTCTTCACGTTCCTGCCTCAGCAGGTGTAAAACCAGCCGTAAGGCACTTTTTCGTCCGATCCCCGGAAGTTTGGCAAATTCATTTACGGCATTCTCCAGCAGTTGTGACGGGTATTTTTCTGTATTCATCCGATTAAATTTCAATCGTAAAATTAACGGGAATTTGGAGATTATCGTGCCGGAAGCATAAAAAATTACACTGACAACTGATAACTGATAACTGACAACAATTTTTTCTGTTCCTTAAAACAGGGAAGCTATTTTTTCTCTTACTTCTTCGCTATCCGGGTTTATATCAAAAATCAGGTCTGGTCTGAGGTAATGTAGTTTTTTCTCTTGTTTGAAAAGTGTTTCTCCGCCACCGGTAATATTCAGCATGATCAACGCATCTTTTTCTACTGATCTGTTGTTCACTGATTTTATCAGGGTTGCAGCAGCCACACCCGCTGCCGGATAGATATCGATGCCTTCGGTATTTTTAAAAAGGAGGGCTGCTTCCCTGGCCTCCTGATTGGTAGCTGTCAATACATCGCCGCCGGTATCAGACAAAGCGTCGAATAAACCACCAAAAACAGAATAGGGAGGTTTGCGGTTTGAAAGTACCTTGCAATCGATTTCTTCCACCTGTTTTCTGGCCGTTTTTTCATCCATGGGCAGGAGGTTTCTTGATCTGACTCTCCATGCATCCTGCAAGGGTTTGAAAGGATAATTCTGCGAGACCATCAGTTTCATTTTATGGGTTCCAAACCTTCCGTCTTCAATGAAACGCAGGTTGGCTTCCCAGGCTGAAATTGCACCGGTACCACTGCCGACAGCCTGGAAATAGTAATCCGGAATCTGACCGATGGTGGTTACAGCCGATAAAACGGTTGTGCCCATGCCGTCGCGCCGGGCCACATTCTTTGCTCCTCCTTCAGCAATGAATCCATCCATGCCGGCCACAATATTCGACAGGTGGATGGCGTCGAAATAGTCACTTCCTGATTTGCTGCAGACGAGTTTCACGCATTGATCGGGTTCTTTTTCAAACCACAAGGTGTCTATATAGTCTTCCGGAACACATAAAAGCAAGGGTATTTTGTTGTCGGAACACACCTGGGCAAAGGACCTGGAAGTATTGCCTGCCGAAGCTACTACCAGGGTTTTATCCATTCCGTGGTTCATTCTGGCACATACCGAGTATGCTTCTGTTTCTTTGAATGAACAGGTTTTCATGCCGGCATTTTTTTCGGGCCAGTAGCCGCTGAAGGTAATCCAGAGATTCGATAAACCAAGCTTTTTGGCCAGTCCCTGGCTTTTATAGGTAACAGGTGCTGAAGAGCCTTTCAGCATACGGTTTATCGGCAGCCAGTCTGCAAATTTGTACAACCCGTACGTGTTGTCTTTGACCTCAATCTGTTTCTTTTCATAGACAGCCCGGATCAGCGTTGGTTCTTTTTCGTCAACCGGCTCGAGCTGCCATCCGGCATCTTCAAATATTTTTCCTGTTTTAACCGATTGTAGTTTATAGGAGGTTTTATACGCCTGGCTCGCCATGGTCAAATAATTTTTTTGTTTCAGATGACCACAAAAATAATAAAATTGAAACAAGGAGTACCGTTTGCCTTTTAAATTAAAAAAAACCTGGAAAGAAACCGGGTTTCAGGAGGCTCCAGGTATTCATGTATCTATTTATCCATAGCCTGGGCATCGATAACTGCAATGGCAGCCATATTGACGATTTCACTCACTGAACATTCCATCTGCAGAATATGGATCGGTTTGTTCATTCCAAGCAGGATGGGTCCCAGGGCTTTAGCTGTTCCGATTTCCTGGAGCACTTTGTATAGAATATTTCCGGAACTAAGGTTCGGGAAGATCAATACATTGGCATCGAGGTTTCCCAGTTTGTTGAAGGGGTATTTTTTCATTCGCAGTTCCCCGTTTAAGGCATAATTGGCTTGCATCTCTCCATCAACCAATAGTTCAGGATGGTTGCGGTGCAGGATACTCACGGCTGTTCTGGCCCTTATGGGGCTTCCTTTTCCTTTGAATGCCCCGAAATTGGAGTAGCTGAGAATAGCTACCCGGGGTTCCATATTGAATTTTCTGACCTCATTGGCGACCAGCAGGGTTGTATCGGCAAGGGTTTCGGGGCTGGGATCGCTGTTAACGGTAGTATCAGCCAGGAACAACGGTCCTTTTTTCGTGAGCATGATATACATCCCGGCAATATGGTTAAACCGTTTGTTTGTGCCAACCACATGAATGGCAGGCCGGATAATATCGGCATATTTACGCGAAAATCCGGTAACAAAGGCATCGGCTTCACCGGTTTCAACCATCATGGAGCCATAGTAGTCGCGGTTGTACATCTTTTCAAGGGCTTCATCAAAGGTCATTCCTTTCCTTGCACGTTTATCATAGAGGATCTTTGCCATTTTTTCCATTTTCCTTTTTGAAACATCCCGGTTCAGGTCAATAACAGGGACTTTAGGCAATGCAAGTTGGTTCTTTTTTATCAATCCTTCAATTTCTTTCCGGTCACCCAAAAGAATCGGTCTGGCAATTTTATGTTTGCATACAAACTGGGCTGCTTTCAATATTTTAAGGTTGTTCCCGTCGGCAAAAACAACCCGTTTCGGATTTTGGGTGGCTTTATTCCGGATTGCCATGATCAGTTTGTTGTCCAGTCCAAGCCTGTTGTTCAGTTCCCGTTCGTAGGCTTTCCAGTCGGTAATGGTTTTTCTGGCTACTCTGCTTTTTATGGCTGCTTTGGCTACGGCCGGGGATACAACACTGATTAACCGGGGATCCAGGGGTTTGGGGATGATGTAATCCCTGCCAAAAATGATGCTCTCCATGTTATAGGCTTTGTGAACGATTTCGGGGACATACTCCTTGGCAAGCCTGGCAAGGGCATGAGCGGCAGCAATTTTCATCTCTTCATTGATGGTTGTGGCTCCCACATCGAGTGCTCCCCGGAATATAAACGGGAATCCCAGGACGTTATTCACCTGGTTCGGATAATCACTCCGCCCGGTGGCCATTATGATATCCTTCCGGGTGCTGGTAGCTTCTTCATAGGTAATTTCAGGTACCGGGTTGGCCATGGCAAAAACAATGGGATTATCTGCCATCGTCAGGAGCATCTCTTTGGTGAGAACACCCGGTGCGGAAACTCCCAGAAAAACATCCGCTCCCTTAATGGCTTCTTCTTTGGTATGGATCTCCTTGTCCGTGGCAAACTGTTTGTTTCCTGAGGTAAGGTCTTTTCTGTCTTTGGTGAGGATTCCGTTAATGTCATACATAAGAATGTTGTCCGGATTTACGCCCAGGCTGACAAACATCTTTGCACAGGCACATCCGGCAGCCCCGGCACCACTGATAAACAGTTTGATTTTATGAATGTCTTTCCCCACCAGCTCAAGGCAATTCAACAGGGCAGCTCCGGTGATAATGGCCGTTCCGTGCTGATCGTCATGGAAAACCGGAATATCAAGGATTTTCTTTAATTTTTCTTCAATTTCAAAACATTCCGGAGCCTTGATATCCTCCAGGTTAATGGCTCCGAAGGTGGGAGATATCGCCTTGACAACCTCGACAAATTTTTGGGGATCCTTTTCATCGATTTCAATATCAAACACATCGATATCGGCAAATATTTTGAAAAGCAATCCTTTTCCTTCCATGACCGGTTTGCCGGCAAGGGGTCCGATGTCACCCAATCCGAGCACAGCGGTACCATTGGAAATAACGGCTACCAGGTTGCCTTTGGTTGTATATTTGTATACCAGTGATTTATCTTCTTTAATTTTCAGGCAGGGCTGGGCTACCCCCGGTGTGTAGGCCAGAGACAGATCGTACTGTGTGTGGTGCGGTTTGGTAGGGACTACCTCGATTTTTCCGGGCTTCCCGGAGCTGTGATACGCAAGGGCATCTTCCATTAATGTTTTTGGCATCGATTCATAGATTGGTTATCAGGCGAAATATAAAAAAATTACGCTCCGGAAAGCAGGATTTTCATCAGTATCTGATATAGTTGTGGAACATATAAAACCGGCAGGGAGATTTTATTCCTGCAGATAGACCCTTTTTACCCGCTGTGAAATTCCGGTAAATATTTCATAGGGTATGGTTCCGGTTTTTTCTGCCAGTTCGGTAACCGGAATATGGGGACCCAGGAGTTCTACCTCGTCGCCCGCTTTCACTTCTGTTTCTGTTACATCAAGCATACACATATCCATGCAGATATTTCCGATCAGCGGTACATAGGTATTGTTTACCCAGGCTCTGCCTGTTCCGTTTCCCAGCCTCCTCGCCAGGCCATCGGCATAGCCGATCGGGATTACGGCAATCTTCGAGGGCCGGGTTACCCGGCCTTGTCTGCCGTAACCAATGCTTTCATCCGGACCTGCCTTTTTAACCTGCGAAACCGTGGTTTTTAAGGTACCGATGCTTTTAAGGGGTGATTGAGTGGAACTGACCCCGTACAAACCGATGCCGAGCCGGACCATATCGTATTGATGTTGACTGAAACGTTCAATGCCTGCAGAGTTAAGGATATGCCTGTGGATCGGATAAGCAAAAGCATCAAGAAGCAGGGAGCTGAGGAGATCAAATTTGCGGATCTGTTGTTCGGTGAAAGGATCCAGCTCCGGATCATCACTTCCTGCCAGGTGCGAGAATACCGAACGTATTTTCAGGGTACCTGACTTTTTTATGAAAACTGCAATCTCTTTTATTTCCTTTTCTGTTTTGAAGCCCAGCCGGTTCATTCCGGTATCGACCTTGATATGTACAGGAAAATCAATCAGTGCATTTCTCCGGGCGGCCTGGTTGAAATCCGTCAGGAGTTCCCTGCTGTATAGATTGGGTTCTAGCTTAAAATCCAGCATATTTTGAAAACTGTGTACTTCAGGGTTCATCACCACAATCGGAATGCTGATTCCGGCTTCCCGTAATTCCATTCCTTCATCGGCTACGGCTACAGCCAGGGATTCGACGCCGTGAAATTCCAGTAATCTGGCAATTTCTACGATTCCGCTTCCGTAAGAAAAAGCTTTCACCATGGCCATCAGTTTTGTGCCGGGGTGAAGCATAGACCGGAAGGTATTCAGATTTTCAACCAGGGCATTCATGTCAATTTCCAGGACGGTCTGATGCGCTTTTTCCTGCAACACCTCGGAGATTCTCTCAAAATGGAAATCCCTGGCTCCTTTGATAAGAATGGTTGCATTTTTCCAGTCTGCGAACGAAGAACTGCGCAGGAAGGATCCTGTATCCAGGTAAAATTCATCCTGGACGTCAAATATCCCGGAAACGGAATGAAGATCCGGTCCGATGCCGATGACCTTATCAACACCGGCTTTCCTTGCCATTTCCCTGACCGTAGCATACAATCCGGTTGGATCTATCCCCGATTGTTTGATGTCTGAAATAATCAGGATCTTCCGGGAGTGTTCCTTTGAGGCCTGGTTCTCAAGAGTCGCCAGGGCTATGGAGAGGGCATTGATGTCGGAATTGTACGAATCGTTGATCAGGATACAATGGTTTTTGCCTTTTTTTATTTCCAGCCGCATGGCTATTGCGGTCAGCCTGCTGAAATTCTGAATGACTTTTTTTATGGGGACTTCCAGTGCATAAAGCACCGCAAAACAGTGACAGGCATTCTCAAGAGAAGACGGGTCTGTAAAGGGAATGGAAAAAGCAACTTCTGTCTGGTTCACGCAAGCGGTTATGCGGGTGGAATTTCCGGTTGCGGCGGAAAATTGTATGAAAGCTGGTTCATGCTTCAACGACCAGTTTATTTTTTCCACTTCATGTCGTGTACAGAAAGTTTCAGCCAGGGAGGATGCATCTCCCTGGTCGGCACAGAAAACCAGTTTTTTTGATTTTCTGAAAAGCGTGAGCTTCTCTTCGGTTTTTTGCTTCAGGGAACTGAAATTTTCCTGATGGGCTGAGCCAATATTCGTCAGGACACCTACATCCGGCAGGATGATCTCCTCCAGTTTTTCCATTTCACCCGGTTTGGAAATTCCTGCTTCAAAGATTGCCAGGTTGTGGTTTGGTTGCAGGAGCCACACCGACAAAGGGACTCCGATTTGTGAGTTGTAACTTTTAGGGCTTCGGATCAATGAAAACTGTTCTCCCAGAAGTTCATAAAGCCACTCTTTAACAATGGTTTTGCCATTGCTTCCGGTGATTCCAACCACCGGGCAGGTGATTTCATTTCTTCGTGAAGCAGCCAGTTTCTGCAAAGCGTGCAGGGTATTGACTACTTTAATAACCGCTGTTTTTCCGGTTATCGCGGAATTCATCGGTAGCCGGGATACCACGACAGATTCAATGCCTTTTTTTATGAGTTCTTCAAGGTAAAGATGTCCGTCATTCCGGATCCCGGACAAAGCAAAGAACAGCGTTTCCTTGCCTTCGACAACCGTACGGCTGTCGGTAGCCAGGTTTTTAATTTCTGCTCCCGGATGGGGATTGGAGAGGATCTCTCCCTGAACAATTTTTGCGATCTTTTCGATGGTATATGGGGTCATGTTCAGAAAGCTTTCAGGTAACAGCTGCGGCAGAGGGGTTCATAGTTTTCTCTTTCACCCAGAAGGATGACCTTTTCTGTTGCATTGGTCCGGTGTGAAAACTGGGCGATATTTCCGCAGCGTACACAAATAGCGTGAACCTTGGTAACATAATCGGCAATGGCCATCAGGTTGGGCATCGGACCAAAGGGCTTTCCTTTAAAGTCCATATCCAGGCCGGCAATGATAACACGAATCCCTAAATTAGCCAGTGTTACGGCTACATCAGGCAGCCCTTTGTCAAAAAACTGGGCTTCATCAATTCCTACCACATCCACATCCCCTGCAAGAAGCAAAATATTGGCAGAATTATCAACCGGTGTGGAACGAATGGCATTTTCATCGTGTGAAACAATCTCTTCATCGGAATACCGGACATCCATGCGGGGTTTGAAAATTTCCACCGATTGCCTGGCAATCCTTGCACGCCTCAGCCTTCTCAACAGTTCTTCGGTTTTTCCTGAAAACATGGATCCGGCGATTACTTCTACAGCCCCAACTTTTTTATTCCCTTTTACATCTCGTTCTATAAACATTCTACGTTATACTTGCATAATTAATTGCTATTTTTACAAAAATACGGATAACCAGAGAATAATTACGAAGGTTTGTTATGGAAATTAAAAAACTAATCAACATTGTGGTAAACGATATGCATGAGTTGGAAAAATTCATTGCAGAGATCCGGGAGGGTGGCGAGTTTAACTATCTTGAAATGGAGATTTTGCAAACAAAGGCAAAGGGAATAAACCAATTGCTGGATATTCTGAAAGGAAGGATGGAGGAAGATCCGGAACAGGTGAGAATCCCGGAAGGGGATCAGAATCTGAGAAAAGAGAAGCCGGAAACAGAAGAAAAAAAGGAGGACCCATCCCCGGTGGCTGTTGGCATTCCCGAAACAGAAAACCCCGGCAATACGAATACGGATAAGGATGTTTCCCCGGAGCCGGAGAATCATCCTGAACAGGAGGAACCGGAAAGGGATTTATCCGGGGAGAAGAATGATTCCGTGGAACTTGAGGAACCTGAAGAAGATGAGAAAAACGGAAAAGTGCTGGGTGAAAAGTTTACGAAGAGTAAATCGGTAAACGACCTGATATCCGGGAACGGCAAATTTGAATACAAATTGTCGGACAGGCCGTTTAGCAGCATCCGGGCAGCCATTGGCATAAACGATCGTTTTTTATTTACCCGGGAACTGTTTGACGGCAATCCGGAAAGGTATACACAGGCTGTAACCAAACTGGACAGCCTGCGGAATATTAATGAAGCCGTAGTCTATCTGCGTGAAAATTTTAAATGGAAAAAGAATGAAACCAGTTTAAAGTTTATTGACCTGGTAAAACGGCGTTTTCTGAATGATTAAATCCGGCATATTATACCTGGTTCCAACTCCCATAGGAAACCTGGAGGATATAACCCTTCGGGCGATCCGGATTCTGCGTGAAGTGGATATGATTCTGGCGGAAGATACCCGTACCTCATCCCGGTTACTGAAGCATTATGAGATCAGCAACCGGTTGATTTCTCATCATGTCTTTAATGAGCATAAAGCGGTTTCGGGAATTGCCCGCACCCTAAAAGCAGGTAAATCCGTAGCGCTTATTTCCGATGCCGGCACCCCCGGAATATCCGATCCCGGTTTTCTGCTGGTCAGGAAATGCATCGAAGAACAGATCCAGGTGGAATGTTTACCGGGAGCGACAGCTCTTATTCCGGCGCTTGTAATATCGGGATTGCCGGCTGAAAAATTTGTTTTTGAAGGATTCCTGCCCCCGAAAAAAGGGAGGCAGAAGAACCTGACAACCCTGGCAAGTGAAACCCGGACCATGGTGTTTTATGAGTCTCCTCACCGTCTGCTCCGGACCCTGGAGCAAATGGCAACCCATTTCGGAAGCGAACGGGCCTGTTGTGTGTGCCGCGAAATATCCAAAATACATGAAGAATGCTACCGGGGAACTTTACAGGCTGCTTTCAACCACTTTGGCGAAAAATCCGTGAAAGGCGAAATTGTAGTGGTGGTGGCAGGAAACAAATGATCCAATGCTCATTGATGGATATGAAAAAGCTTACTGCCTTCTGCCGGCTTTTATGTATCTTCGCGTCATGATGGAAAAACCGTTGCTGGCATGAGAAAATATCAAACCCTGTTTTTTGACTTGGATAATACTTTATGGGATTTTGATAAAAATTCAAGGAAAGCATTGTTCACCGCCTACACGATCTGGAAAATCGGTAATTCAGGGACCGGCTTTTCTGCTTTTTATGAATCCTATGCTACCAACAATGCCCGGATGTGGGAAAAGTACAGGAACAAAGAAATTACCAAACAGGAATTGATCTGCAAACGATTCGAATTGACCTTCAGCGATAGCAATGTCAGAAATGTGGATCCGCTGGATTTTAATGAAACCTACCTCAACGATATGCCGGAACATACCATTCTTACCGAAGGAGCCCGGGATCTGCTGGATTACCTGCAGTCGAAAAATTATTCCCTTCATATTATTACCAACGGCTTTAAGGAAGTACAGCTGAGAAAACTTCAAAAATCAAGGCTTTCAGAATACTTCGGGAAGATCATTATTTCTGAAACAGTCAAAGCTCCCAAACCGGCGGTGGAAATTTTTGAGTATGCCCTGAAATCCACCAATTCCAAAAAGAGAAACAGTCTCATGGTTGGCGATTCCTGGGAGGTTGATATCCTGGGGGCCATGAAAGCCGGTATGGATCAGGTACATTATGTAAAAAACGGAAGGGTTACTTTTAACCCTGCAGAACGTAAATTGTTGGTACAAAACAAAACCAAAACCAAGACTTTTCGCATTAACTCTTTGCATGCCTTGAAAGAAGCTTTATAACCAGTTGTAAAAAAGAATGTTGGGTGCAATGTGTGAACGGGTAAGTTGATACATTCCCTTTTTGATGATTTTTTATTTATTCTGTTTGTGGATGCAAATAACCCTCATAATGATTTTGTAATTAAATTCTTTTTTTACTTTTGTAAAATATGTCAATAGGGTTAATCAGTGAAGAGACAAACCATGCTTTCTGATTAACAGACAAAGAATTTTACACTATAATAAGTATACAGTAGATAATTAACAAGGGTAGTATTGAAGAAAAGCAGCATGTTTCTTTATATTTGAAGTACTGCGAACGGATTGAGACAAAAAACATGCTACATAATTACATATATTGAGTGTAATACAGTTAATGAATCTAAAATTTTTTTAATGATCTGATTTATACAAATTTAATTTTATGTGCAAACTTTAGTTAGTAATTTAAATTTATTTCTATGAAAAAAATTGCGTATTTTTTATCGATTCTCCTTTTCATGGGGTGCATGGCAGCAAATGCTCAGACGAGGGGTATTACCGGTAAGGTAACCTCGTCTGAAGACAATGTTCCTATCCCCGGAGTTTCGATTTTGGTGCAGGGAACCACCCTGGGATCAGTTACCGACGTTAACGGCAATTATTCCCTGGAGGTTCCTGCAAGTGCTCAAACTCTGATTTTTTCTTTTGTAGGGATGGAAACACAGGAAGTGGCTATCAACGGAAGATCGGTCATCAATGTTGTTTTGCAGCCTCAGATGATTGGTGTGGATGAGGTTGTGGTGACCGCATTGGGTATCCGGAAAGACAAAAAGGCCCTGGGCTATTCTGTTCAGGCGGTAGATGAAGAAGAGCTTGTGAGAACAGGTAATTCCAGTTTACTGGGAGCTATGCAGGGAAAAATTGCCGGGGTGGACATTAAGCCCTCCAGCGGTATGCCCGGTGCCTCTGCTCAAATGGTTATCAGGGGAGCCCGGTCTTTTACCGGAAACAATACCCCGCTTTATGTAGTGGATGGAATGCCTATTGCCTCAACTTCACCTTACTCAACCGGAAACAGTGTGACGGGAGCAGACATTGCCAACCGCGCACTTGACATTAACCCTGCTGATATTGAAAGCATCGACATCCTTAAAGGACAGTCAGCAGCAGCTCTTTATGGAATTCGTGCGTCAAACGGGGTCATTATCATTACGACAAAAAGTGGCAGGGGCATGGCTGTCGGGAAACCGGTTGTTACCATAAACCACAACAGCAGTTTCGATGTGGTTTCCCGGACTCCTGATTATCAGACCACCTATGCTCAGGGAAGTTACGGAGCTTATTCTCCAACTACATCCTTTTCGTGGGGGCCTAAAATTACGGACCTTCCCAATGATCCGTTGCGTGGGGGCAATACAGACAATGCCTATACCCAGAGAGATGAAATGCAGCAGGGAAAATTCTATGTGCCTCAACTTGAGCAGGCTGGTTTGAATCCCTGGAAAACTCCGGAGGTTCATAACAGCTGGACCGATTACTTTCAAACAGGCTACACCACCTCGAATAACATCAATGTTTCACAAGCCACTCAGGAAGGGAATTTTGCGCTTGGTTTGAGTGTAACCGATCAGAGCGGGATTGCCCTGGCAACCGGAATGTCCCGTTACAATGCGAAAGCAGCCGGTGAACGGAACCTCAACAAAAATTTTAAGGTTGGGTACAGCGCCAATTATTCGAAAAGCGATATCGATAAATTATCCGGTGCCAACGATGGTTCCCTGACCGGTGTGCTAGCAGCTCCCAGAAGTTATGATCTGAAAGGAACTCCCTATCATTATCCGGGAAATCCTTACCGGCAGATCTATTTCCGGGGAGGTTCGTTTGATAACTCATACTGGATACCTGATAACAATACGTTCAACGAAAAAACAGAACGGTTTTTTGGAAATGGGTATGTCAGTTTCATAACAAACCTGAGCGAAGGCATGAATTTAAGCCTTCGTTATCAGGCGGGTGCTGATACATACACTACTCATCTTCAGGAAATTTTCGGATATGGCAGCCGTGGAAATTCAAAAGGTGTTATTGATAATTTTGGCGTCACCTATGCCCTGTTTAATTCCACTGCAACAGCCAATTTCGATTGGACCATCAACGATGACATGGAATTGAATGCGATGCTCGGAAATGAAATAAACAACAGTACCAGTAAGTCATATTCTGAATCGGGTACGGATTTCAACTTTGGAGGCTGGAATCACATTGGAAATGCCAATATCGTTACGGCCAATGAATCACAAAGTTCTTCACGTGATGTTGGCGTTTTTGGAAGTCTGGCTTTCTCCTGGAGGTCCATGCTGTTTTTAAATGCAACCGGCCGAAATGATATCGTATCCAGTATGCCACGCGGAAACCGTACGTTCTTCTATCCATCGGTTTCTCTTGGTTTTGTTTTAACAGAAATACCGGCAATTCAAAATGCAACCTGGCTTTCATTTGCAAAACTCAGGGCTTCGTATGCTGAAGTTGGACAGGCAGGCCGTTATTATGAAAACTATTATCTAACTCCCGGTTATGGAGGAGGATTCTGGTTATCTGCTCCGGTACAATATCCTGTTGATGGGGTGAATTCATATATCCCCAGTGCAACGCAATACGATCCGAATCTGAAACCTCAGAATACTGTTTCCTATGAGTTTGGTGCGGATTTGAAATTTTTCAATAACCGGTTTGGAGTGGATTATACCTATTCACAACAGAATGTAACCGACCAGATTTTTGCTGTTCCCCTGGCTGGTTCAACCGGTGCTTCATCGCTGGTTATGAACGGAGGTTCGGTGCAAACCGATGTACATGAGATTATGATGTACGTTACTCCAATTAAAACCCGTGACTTCCAGTGGGATATGAATTTTAACTTTGCCGCTATCGAAAACAATGTTTTGGAACTGGCAGAGGGTGTGGAAAGCATTTTCCTGGGTGGTTTTGTTACCCCACAGGTACGTGCAGGTATCGGAAATACCTATCCTGTGATTTACGGAACCTCTTTTGTTAAAGATGACAATGGAAACATTGTGGTTACCGATAGTCCCGGAGCCTGGAATCATGGGATGCCCCAATCGGGTGAGCCCGGAGTAATTGGTGAAGTTTCACCTGACTTTATTTTGGGTGCTACCAATACCTTTACCTACAAAACCATTTCGTTGAGCGCTGTTTTTGAATGGAAAAATGGCGGTGAAATGTATTCTGGTTCCAATGGTTTGCTGGACCTGTACGGTGTATCGAAAGTGACCGAAGACAGAGAATCAACTTTTATTTTCGATGGCGTAAAACCCGATGGTACTCCCAACGACATAGTAAGAGGGGGTCCCAACGATCCGGATGCTATACAGGATTTATACACCAATGTACTTTCCAATATCGATGAATACTACATTCATGATAACTCCTTTGTAAAACTGCGTGAGCTTTCTTTGCGCTATAAGTTCGCAAAACCCATTTACAAAACGCTGAATGTGGGTATTTCGCTGTATACAAGAAATGTTCTTCTATGGACAGCTTTGCGTAACCTTGACCCGGAAACGTCACAGGGGAATAACAACATGGGTGGTTCTTTTGAAAGGTTTTCACTACCGCAAACCACCAGCTATGGATTTGGTTTTGATATAACATTCTAATTTTAAAAACAGGAAATTATGAGAAAGATATTAAATATTCTGTTGGCTGGCCTGCTGGTTATTGCGGCCTGGTCATGTTCAGAAGATATCATGGACGACATCAATAAAAACGTCAATGATCCGACCGATGTAGGGTCCAACCTGATTATTACCGATGCCATGGTGACTTCTGCATTAAGCATTACCGGAAGCGATCTGGCTTTTTACGCTTCGGTTTATATTGAGCACAATGTGGGAATCTGGAACCAGAGTTACAACGCTGAAATTCGTTCCGGAGAGCCTATTAGTGCCACAACCTACAATAATAACTGGAATTCGATTTACAATAATCTGTACAATCTGAAGGTGATTATTGAGAAATGTTCTGAAGGGGGTTCAGAAGAGGGAAATGTACACACGCTTGCCATTGCGCAAACCTTAACGGCCCACAACCTGGCTACACTTACTGACCTGATGGGGGATGTTCCCTGGTCTGAAGCCTTGCAACCAGGATTTATCTATACTCCGGTCCTCGACAAACAGGAAGACATTTATAATGAAGTTTTTCGGTTGCTCGATGCTGCTATTGCCAATTTCGGGAAC
>Ga0307422_1000088_pt1 | contig 49594 bp, 58 predicted proteins | sample SalMarWE160290MG_FD_202153 | JGI IMG/M metagenome (GOLD analysis project Ga0307422, IMG submission 202153) | Salt marsh sediment microbial communities from the Plum Island Ecosystem LTER, Massachusetts, United States - WE1602-90 | ecosystem: Environmental > Aquatic > Marine > Intertidal zone >...
AAAACTCAAAATATCGCTAAAACCCATTGGTGGGAAATCTGTCGATATTGACAAATTATGTATTGTTTTGGTAAATCCACTGTCTGAGGAAGACGTAAAAAGTCTTATTGGTGTTTTCAAGAAAGGTGGATACAAACTGAATATGGCGGTTAAATATCGTTCAAAGGATTTCTTGAAGATGTTCAATGAAAATTCTACTCATGCCCGGATTTTTATGGGTGCTCTAGCTATGCTTGCCGATGAACATGGTAGAAAAATTTTTAAAATAGCTGATTCTGCTGGACTTACCATGATTTCTTGGTCTGGTCTTGATATAGCCACCGCATTGCCAATTTCTGCTGATGAAGTAGTTGAAGACAATGAAGAAGTGGATGAAACTGCTGGTGCTGCCGATGAAGTAGTTGAAGAAGCTGCAAAGGAAGAAGAAGCTGCTGCCGATGAAGTAGTTGAAGAAGCTGCAAAGGAAGAAGAAGCTGCTGCCGAAGAGGTTAAGGAAGAGGTTAAGGAAGAAGTAGTTGAAGAAGCTGCTGCCGATGAAGTAGTTGAAGAAGCTGCTGCCGATGAAGTAGTTGAAGAAGCTGCTGCCGATGAAGTAGTTGAAGAAGCTGCAAAGGAAGAGAAGAAAACTGCAAAGAAGGCTACCAAAAAATCCACATCTAAAAAGAAATAATCCCGGATTATATTATAGAACAATAGGCCATCCATTATCGTGGATGGCCTATTTTGTATAAAACTGTTTGGGTTTACATATATTATCATTCAAAATGGCTTCATAATGAAAAAAATATCCGTGTCTCAAGTTGGTGCAATAATATCAGCAGTTTCCAATTTCCAATATTCAATAAAACCAGATTTAAGAGGGTTCATAATAATCAGATACACATCCAAGTTTAACAAGTTTTTCAACATAGAGGGAGACAAATATTTGGTTGATCTAATTGAAGACAATTCTGTAGAATTGATGTCTTTTGGTTCAGATATAAAGCTAAATTATCTTAGCTATATGAAATATTGTGAGAGAGGGTTTAATGATAACCCAATGGAAGATGATATGCTTGACCTATTGAATGCTGCAACCGGGGTGGCTGAGGAAGCCAATGAAATAATGGGTGTTGTACGAAAGTTTGTATTTCATAACAAACCATTTAGTTTAGAGGATTTTGCAAGCGAAGCTGGAGACCTTACTTGGTTTTTTGCCAATTTGTTAAGATTGGTAGGATTACCATTATCTGATGTTTTTCGAGCCAACAAAATAAAACTTGATGTTAGGTATCCTAATGGAAGGGACAAAAATTACAAATTAAACATTCGTGATAAAGATGGAGAGAAAAATTTGATAAAAAAGTTACTTGAGGAATCGGGAGCTTATGATACATATAATAAGAACAATAAACTCAAAAAATAATGGCAGGTAAAAGTCCTATCATAAGAAGGGTTCAGACTTATACATTTGAACTTATTGATTTCTTTGATTTATATAGTCATGTACCATGTCATTCTAAATTGGGTGATTGTATTATACATCATGTGAATTCTATTGAAAATGTTGTTACTGTGCAGAGTATAAGAACACTAGAAATTGACACCTATGATGTAAGACAAGTAAAATTAAGATTGAAAAACACTAGCAGTATAAGACCAAACGATATAAGAATTATAAATAACCTTGCCATAGATGCGCAAGGATTCACAGGAAATACTTCCAGAAACCAAAATGAATATTCTACAAAAGACACTAGTGGTAATATGGTTGTTGTAAAATTTGGTGATATTGATTTTTCTGTTGACGTTTTTAAAGATGGTGTTTCTATGGAAGTAAAAAACATAGGATTTATCGTATCGTATTTTATAAAGAACGGATTTGATTTGTATGGTCTCGTTAAAAAAGGTTATGCCATGCACACGAATACTATCGACATACGCTAACAGTTGTAGGCAAAATTTTAATTTATTTGAAACTTATATTGCCAAAATCTTATATTAAGATAAAGACAACAATTAAGACGATATTATGAGTTCTAAGCTAGTAAAATTCAAGGGTTTGGATGTTGATAAATTTGTTAGTTTTGTCGATAATATAGACATAAACAAATTACCATTCGCCATCGAAATAAGACCCGATAAGATAACATGTAAAGTTCATCCAACATCAAAAACCTTTGTTAAATACTTCGCATTACCTACTAATGATATATTCGAAGAAATAGGGATGACAGAAGAGATCAATTATTTGAGATTTAACATGATAAATGTCAAAAAATTGAAGGAAGGTCTCAGTGTATATAAAAGAGGAGATGTAAAGACAATAGATGGTGAATTTGATGTTATTTATGACGAAGGAAATGAAAAATCTTGGCGAATAAATCACATTCGGTTTAAATCCAAACACGTTAATCTTAAGGTTAGTGGCCATGAACCACATAAAGTACCATTTTTACCGGACAACATATGGAAGGAAAAACTATATGATGTGTCAAAATATATGTTGAAATTCGAAATAAACACAGCATTCGTGAAAAGCACCTTAAGGCTGATAGATTTCGAGAAAGATGTAGCTGACAAAGCCACATCGATACACAAATCAACACTCCAATATCTGGCCAAAGATAAATTACTTAGTTTCAAATCCAAGGATGATAAATGGAAAATAGACTACAATCTGGATGGAACTTCTGAATATGGAGTATTCGATTTTCAGTCGCAGTCTGATCTTCTGTTTGCTATACAAGAAATAGCATTCAGATTATTAAATGCTCCGGTGTATACTGTGTATTTGGTAAACAACATAAATATGGGAAAACCAATGAATCTTATTTTCTTTGTTAATAACGATGATGATGTCATAATGTCGTCTGTGGCAACTGTAAACAAATAATAGATGGGTGTAATAATAGAAAAAGAGCTTAAGTTTTCTAGTTTCAAGAAAGGTGATGAAGTCACCAAAGAAGAAATAGAAAAAGAGATAAATAGACTTAAGCTGCTGCATACAAGTACAAAGAACAAAAATCTTTCATTAAAAATCATTCTTAATAGTGTTTATGGTGTAATCGGTTTCAAGAAATTTATAGCCTATAACAGAGATGTGGCACAATCAGTAACCAAACAATCAGAAGACCTTATTAAATACACAATCAAGATATTCAATACATTTTTTCGGGAATTTCATACCATGACAGATGTTCATGAAAAAATGGGAATCACCAAGATGGAACAGTATGAACAAGATGTCATAAATTATGCAGATAGTATAATTGGTGACACTAAATTGATGGTTGAAAATAATGACTTAATTTTTGAAACCAATATAGAAGATTTGTTCACCAATGTTGATATGGTTATTGGTGAAAAAGAATATTGTTATGTTAAAAATGTTAAATCATTAACCTTAGATAAAAATGGTAAATCAGTATTTAGACCTATTAAATATGTGATGCGTCACAAAACCACTAAACAATTATATAAAGTTAATTTTACTAACCATTGGAATATAGGTGTTACAGAAGATCATTCTCTAATGGGTTACAAATCAAAAGCTATTGATAAAACCAAGTATTGCAATAATAATCCATTAAATAGAATAATTGAAACTAAGCCTCAAGAAATAGGGGATAAAATAAAAACCATTGTTTCCCTTAAAAAAATCCCTTTTAATGAAAATTCTTATTACAATTATCCCAGGCAATTATATGAATTTATGGGATATTTTATAGGAGATGGTAGTTTTTATAAAAATAAACAACACAACAAAGATTATTATGTTAGAATAGCAGCCGGATTGGATAAAGATGAATTTATAATAAAAATCATCAATCCATTGAAAAATATGGGATATATTAGTAGCTATTGGAATATGGATGACAAAGGTGATATAGCTATATCTGGTGTAAAATTAGCAACCATTATATCTGAAAATTTTAAAGGTGATAGTGGGGACAAAATTATACCTGAATGGCTTCTCAATGAAAAAGAAGAAAATGTATGTTCATTCTTAAGAGGATTGTTTTCTGCTGATGGTACTATTATGAAAGAAAATGGTGCTATTATACGTCACACTACAATAAATGATAATCATATACAATCCATAAGAAAATTATTATATAAGGTTGGTATATCAAATTCGGTATTTAAAGAAAATAATCCAAATACTTATAAAACAAAAAATAAATTATATAATAATGGTTCTATTTCCAAACATGTTTATGTTCAAAATAAGTATGGGTTTAGAGACAAAATAGGATTTATTCTAGACAGGAAAAATGAAAGATTGATAAATTTGGGTAAATCTAATTTCAAAAACACAATTAAAGACTATGAATTTGATTTACAAAAAGTAAAAAATATAGAGAAACTTGATAATAAAGATTATGAATATGTTTATGATGTGGAAATAGAAGAAACCCATACATTTTTCGCCAATAATGTTTTAGTTCATAATACCGATTCTGTTTTTTTAGTTTTGGATAGTGTGATGAAAAAGACTGATTTCAAAGGTAGTATAACAGATTTCGCATTGGCTCTAGATAAACATGTTCTGGCAGAATATGTAAGAGTAAAACTTGATGAATATGTTGCTGGCTTTTATGGTTTCCCAAAGAAAAAGGATGGTAGTGATTCACTGAAATTACACATGGAACAGGTTAATGATTCTGTTTTGTGGGTGGCAAAGAAAATGTACATAAAAAATCCTGTATGGGATGAAGGCAAAATATTAAAACCTCTTGAAGACCTACAGATAAAGGGTCTTGAAATCAATAAACCGTCTATCCCAAAATATGTCCGTGGTAAGCTCCGAACATTGGTTGAATACATTATGGATAGAAAATCAGATTTACAAATAAATGAATTGCTTGAAAAAATAGGCAAAATCAAAGAAGAATTTCAGACAATTGATATACTTGAAATATGTAAGGGTGTAAGATGCAACAATATGGAAAAGTGGGTGGTAAAAGACAACGATGAACTAGAAACCATACCAGATACCCCATTTCATATAAAAGCTGCAGGATATTATAATCATTTGTTGTGTATAAATCAATTTGGGAAAAAATATGACAGAATAAAAAGTACAGAGAAAGTTCAGTTTTATCATATAAAAGAAGAACCCGGATACTTTGCATTTCCTAGCAATGTATTCCCGGCTGAATTTGCTCCACCAATATATCTTGAATTACAATTCGAGAAAGTATTCTTACAACCGTTTAACAATATTCTTGAAGCTCTTGATGTTCCAAAGTTGAATCCAGAGCTTTTATATTTTGATAGTATTTGGTAAAAAATAAAAACTATATATCATGGCAAAACAAATAAAAGCGTATACGGGTAAAAAAACAAATTTTTCAGAATTAAACGAATACATGTCTCAATTTGATAGTGAGGGGGCATTGCTGGAAGATTATAGTGAAATAGACACATATGGCTGGATACATACTGGCAATTATATGTACAATGCCCAAATTTCCGGGTCTTTGCTTAGAGGATACCCCATAAATAGAATAACTGTTATTGCTGGAGACCCAAAAACCGGAAAATCATTCTTGGCTCTTAATGGTATTGAAAGTTTACAAAAAATGGGTTATTTTGTATGGATGTTTGAGACAGAACATTCTCCTGATAAAGAACGATTCAAAAATCAAAAAATAGACCCTACGCTGATACGATTCACTCAGCCAGAGACATCAAAAGAAATGATAATACCACTTGCTCAATTTACGGAAGGATTGAGAAAAACCAAAAAAGAATTCATAGCTGCAAATAAAGATGCTACACCGGAGGAAATAAGAGATTGTCTACCAAAAGTTGCTGTTGTTCTTGATTCTTTGAGTGGACTTATTTCTTCAAAACAATTAAGGGATGCAGTCGAAGAGAGCAAAGTTGTTACCGATATGGGTACTGTTGCTAGAGAAGTAAAATTATTGTTTAATATGATGTCAACCAGACTTGGTAAATTGGGTATACCAGTAATATGCACAGCCCACGTTTATGAAAAAGATATGGGCAATTTCAAAGAAAAAGTTGTTTCTGGTGGTCTTGGTTCAATTTATTTAGCATCTGTCATTTCAGGTTTGACTAAAAGACCAGAAAGAACAGATGCTACCGATGATGAGGGTAGAAAAACAAAACATAAAACTGGTATATTTGTTCGATCTCATGTTATTGAGAGTAGATATAGCACCGGGGAAAGAGATATAGAAATATACATTTCCACAAGAACTGGCATGCAGCCATATCTTGGATTACAACATTTTGTCAGTTGGGAATTATGTGGTATTGCCAAAGGCAAGTTTGTTGAATATATTGATATAGCCAACGAAATACTTACCAAAAAAATGGCCACCAAGAATGAAATAATTGGTGGTAAAAAATTCTTAATTAAGGAATTATATGAAATGGTAAGCAAAGCCAAACAAGAATCATTCGAGCAGAACCTTAGAGAGGATGTTGAAAACGAAGTGTTGGAAATAGTTGGTGGAACTGCTGCGTATAATCCCAGAAAAGTTCAAAAGTTCAAATTCTTAAAAACAGACTTCGGGTTTGATGAATTTGATGGCTCTGATATAATATCTCTTCTTTTGAGTAATGGAAGCAATAAAGATGATATATTCACAAAGTCGTTTGCTACAGATTTTGTGGTGTCCATACTGCAACAGAATATAAAAGACGAAAATGTTATAAAAGAAGTTTTTGAACAACATCTTGATAATGACATCATTTATATGATGGGTAATGCCAAGCTTGATTTGAACAGAAGCCAAAATTTTAAATTCAAAAAGAAAAATATTGAAAAAGCATTGGATGCTGATAAATACAAAGCTATCTTTCCTAAATTAAAAATAAAGAAGACTATTCCGCTAATTGATAAAATGAAGATATTGAAGATAATAGCGGAGGATGCTACCGATAAAGAAATTTTAGAAAGCATATACACCACCGATGCTGTATTGTCTGCTAGGCTTACCAAAGAGTTTGATGAATATGTTGAAACCGGGGTTACTGTTGTTATTGATGTCCCAAAAATAGACATGAAATCAAATCAAGAAATAAGATTTTTATCATCCATCAAAGACAAATTCGATGGTGATACTTACAACAAAACAGATAAACAAATAGGCTTACCCAAGCCAACGTCTCCAGATTGGATTGTTAAACATCTTGGCAGGTCTATTAAAGAAAAAGAATTGTGGACTGGACATGTATTTACCCATGAAGTTCTGAAACAAATAGATACAGTTGTGAGGCCAATATATGAGTATAGCGAATTGACAGAGGCCAACATAACCGATGTAGTTGAAGATTCTGTTTTACAAGAAAGCGAAGTATCTGATGGTTTAAATTCTCTTTTGAATATGGCAGAGGATGCTGCTGATAAGATAAAGAAATCTGAACAGGCAATTGATGACAAAAAAATTGACAAGGAATAAAATTAAACATTTATAATTAATTATTAATGTACTGACAAATCTGTTGACAAATGAAAAGATTGTTGATTAATCTTATTTCATGGTTTATCTATTCATCAATATCTTTCCCATTGTTGATAGCACCCATGAAAGATTTGGAATTTAGGACAATATCTATCATTTGCATAGCAATTATTGTTGGTTTTGCATTTGGTTTAATAAATGATGTTATTAGACAATTGATGATAATTAATAATTATGCTGAATACAAACCAATTCCCGGAACACAATTATTGTGTTTCAATAAAAAATTACAGAAAAAAACATTAAAGGAATTGCCAATAAAGTACGCTGTAACAATATTTATATGGAATTGTTTTAAAAAGAATAGATTTAAGCATTATGTTTTATGTTTGGTGTATAGTCATACCCCTATTGATTCCCTTAAGGAAACCAAATTTGTTGATAATGATACAATTAAAGACAGATTGCTTAGAAAAAATATTGATGAATTAGCCTATAAAAAAATATAAATATGAAAGTATGGTTTCTACACGACCCATCAAGTACGTTTTTCTTGGAGGACGAAAATTACACAGATGACAAGGGTGATGTTATAAAGCTTGGTTATGGTGAATCTGTTGGTGAAAATGAAATAGAAAAATTGTATAGACGGGATGCTATGAAATCCCGATTCAGTTCAACAAATGGTGAAGTAACCAAACCAAAAATCAATAATTGGACTGATGTATTAAACAAACTTCGGAACATTTATGATTCTTGGAACATGAAAGTAAAACATGCTACCGAAGAATATGTTAATTTGCCTCATGCTCCAGAACCAGACGATCTAATCCATTACATATTTTCCAAACGAAAATCACTGTTTGATTTAGCAGAATTATTGGAATTTTTTGGTGATAGAAGAGATATGGTTGAGAGTTCCATAACATGGCTTTTGGATAAACAAATAATACTTGGGTATGGATATCAGAACGAAGATGAAGATGTTTCACCAGAATGGGATTATTCAATAACCGATAAGTTTTGTATCAACGTAAATTATAATGGATAATAGAACTCCAAATTTTGATAACATAGTGGTTCTTTATGTTTGTAAAGAACCAATTCTGTTTAGTGTTATAGATGATGATTTTTTCAAAAACAAGCATGTTAGATATCTTTACATGCTTTGTAAGGAGTTTTACAAAAATTTTAAGACTATACCATTTGATGTAGACAACAGAACTACAGAGCAAATTGAAGAGCTTGCTTGGAATAATGACAACATTAAGGGTGATTCAAACCTGTCAGAAAAAGAGAATGTAGGAAACTTCATCACGAATGTTAAGAACATATTCACAACTGACATAAACAAATATGAACACAAATGGTTGCAAGAGACAGTCCAAATGTGGATTCATTGGGAAAATAGCCAAAAAGGTTACAAACTGGCTATAGCTCATTCAAATGCTAATAGAAACAATGTCAAACCAGATAATGTTGCTAAAATAATAAAGGAGTGTCAGGATATAATTGTATCAAGGACATCTATAATCATAGATGATGATATAGGCGATGATTTTATGAATGCAGAATCTCATGTCCAAACCGCCCCGGAAAATCTTGTAAATTGTGGTTTCAGAAATATAAATGCTTGGGCTTGTGAAGATGGTACTGGTGGTTTTGAATCTGGCACATTAACTATACTTGTTGGAGAATCAAACATAGGAAAATCTATATGGCTTGGAAATTTGTCCTATAATATGATGATGGCTGGTAAAAATGTTCTTTTGGTTTCTCTGGAAATGAGAGCACACAAAATATACAAAAGAATTGGTGCTAATGCTTTCAACATACGTGTTTCTGATTATATTAATTCGTCAAACAATGTTGAGTCTATGGCCAGCATAATAAACGATTTTCAAAAACAACATCAAAAAGAATTAGCACCTATTGGTATGTTGCGAACAAAAAAGTTTGCATCTGCAACACCCAATACAATAAAGGCATTAATAAAGAGGGTAGAAGAAGCAACCGGAAAGAAAGTTCATGTTTGTGTTATTGATTATTTAACAGAAATGCAAAGTGATTACGGTATAACCCTAGATCAAATGTATAATCTGCATAAACAAAACACATCAGACCTTGCAAGAATTGCAGAAGAAGACGATGTTGCTATGATAACTGCCCACCAATTAAAAATAAAGGGATATGGGCTTTCTGATCTGGATTTGACCATGCTTGGTGAATCATCTGGTATTATTCATAGAACAGACAATATTTGGGCTATTATTCAGACCCCGGAAATGAAAATAGCTAGACAATATCATCTTAAAAATTTAAAATCAAGAGATAATGGATGGAAGGATTACAGGCAGGAATTTAGAATAGATTACGATCACATGAGACTTACAGAAATTGGTGATATGTTATCACCCGGTGATTTTTCCATACAACAAGAAGAATTTAAAAGATAATGACAGATCATCTTTATTGTGGGCATGTTTTGGATTTGTTGAAACGATTCCCGAAAGAATATATTGATGTATGCATAACTTCTCCACCATATTACAAACAAAGAAATTATAAAACTCCTCCTCAGAATTGGGGTGATTGGGTAGGCGAACTTGGTCAAGAGCCAACACTTGAAATGTATATATCACATCTCATGATGATTTTTTCAGAAATTAAACGGGTTTTGAAAAAAGGTGGTTCATGTTATATTAATATTGGTGATACCTATAACAGCAGAAAATCTCTAATGTGTGTTCCTGATAAATTTAAGATAGCCATGGTTGATGATAAATGGATTTGTAGAAATGAACTGATATGGCATAAGCCAAATCAAATGCCACAACCAGCCATAGATAAATTCACCATAGATTATGAAAAATTGTATTTCTTCACCAAGAATAAAAAATATTATCACAAACAACAATTTGAAAAATATGAGAAACCACTAAATAGGCGTGGTGGTGATAATATGACTGGAAATGAAAGTGATTGGGATAAAAACCTTGGCCAACATAGAAATATAAAAAGAAATGTTAGACCAAATGAAAAAGGTAGAACAAAAAGAAGTATATGGTCTATAAACACAAAGCCATCAAAAAAAGCACATTTTGCAGTATTTCCTGATGATTTGGTTGAAACACCGATATTAGCCTCTTGTCCAAAAGGTGGTATTGTTATGGATATTTTTGTTGGAAGCGGTGTTGTTGGAACTGTTGCAAAACGTATTGGTTTGGGGTTTATAGGAATAGATATAGACCCAAATTGTATAAAATTATCACATGAAGAAATTTATGGTGGTGAATTTGGTATAAACTGGTGATTACAAAATATAGAAAAATAAAATCTTTGAAACCAAACAATTGTAAAATATATAAAATAATAAATTATGAGTATGGAAATGCTTGCATCACATATTGATGGTATAAAAATAATTAAACCTATATTTAGTACCAGTGAGTTTTCAAACGCCTCTGATGTGTATAGTGAAAATATTTTTTCACAAGATTTGGAGATAAACGATAGGTTTATAATTGACCACCAAGTAATAATAAAACGTGGTGTTATCCGTGGTATATACTACCAATTAGAAAAAGATGTCCAATCATATTTGATAAGATGTCTTAAAGGTGTTACTTTTTGTGTGTTTGTTGATCTTCGAATAGATTCAGACACATATGGAGAATATTTTTCTATGCGCATTTCCGATGTAGATCAATTACAGGTATATGCTTGTGAGGGGTTTGCTATGGGGTTCATATCATTATCAGACGTGGCCACTGTTTTATTAAAAACAAACAAAGAGTGGAATTCTGACAATTGTAGATATATAATTCATGACGACCCGGAATTGGATATAGATTGGTTTATACCAAACGATGAAATAAAACCATCAGATAAATACGGAGAAGCCAAGCCTTTTGATGATGTTGAAAAATTTTAACGATGAAAAATGGATTAATATCAAAATGTGTTGAAATAATAGATGGTGCTACCGTGGATGATGTATTTGTATCCAAAGAATCATCTGATAATTTTTACACAGCTACCATCAATTTGGATGGTAATACTGCTACGTTGCTTTATAGTGAAGCACATAGTATACGAACTTTATCAGTTGACAACAATAAAGTTGATTTAGAAAAAAACGAATTTGATTCTATAAAAAATCTCATATCAAAAAAGAATCAAACTAATTAGCACACACACTCCCGAAAGAGAACATGAATAGTCAATAACACAGTTTGTTGCACATATTAGCCAGACTAAGCCTTTAGTCTGGCTGATTTGTATATAATTATTTACGTATTTGTGTACGTAAATAAATAATTTAAAGTAAAATACATAATAAAACATAAATAGAAAATCATGGCAAACGCAAGAATAACTCTAAAGGATTTGACAGAAAAATTCAATGCAGCAGGTGTTTATACCATATATAATGACAATCCTGTATCTGCCGAAGCAGCAGGTGGTGAACCAATCAGGCTGATTGCTGGTTTTTCAAAAATCGGATGGTTTAATGTTCCTATATTCATAGCGAAGGGTGATTATCAAACGGCAGAGTTGCTATACGGACCAATAGATAAATCTTTGGAAAGAAAAGGTTCGTTTTTTCACCACTCACTTAACGTTGCCCTCGCAGAGGGTGGAGTTCTTGCCATAAACTTGCTAAACGTTAACAACGAAGTAGATGAAAACGGTATTCCTACCGCAAATGCTGATGTTGTTCCGTATCGTTCATTTTCTGTCGATATTGCAAACCTCAACGGGGTAAAACAAAATAAACTGTACGCATCTTATTTCAGAAAAGACCGTTTCTGGAATCCAGACAAAGATTATTTGCTTGCCACAAGAAGCGAGATTGACAAAAACGAGATTTTACAGTTCACCAATCTACAAAAAACACCTCTCACCATTTTGGTAAGAAAGTCTGATGTTGAAGGTTTCGATGTTCCGGTTAAAGAATGGTATGTTGGTGAGAATGATGAAATTCCTCCATTCGTAAGACCAAATGATCTTGTTTCGGATTATTTTATTGATGTTATTGTTCTTGTTGGAGATTATGGAGCAAGCAAATATACACAACTTTCCGTAGACCCTATAATGGGTCAATATTTTGATGAAACTGGTCTGATAAAAGACACTCTCAATGAATTCCTGAGCCGACCAGAAGTAACAGTAAAGAAAATATTTACCGGGTGTATGATTCCTAAATTCAGGGATAAAGACAACACCAATTATTATATTGAGTCTCTTATCAACAACGAAATGAGAACCGTTGGTGTTCTTTGTGCTGTTGACACAAAGCAGCTTGATGCTTATGAAACTGGAACAAACCAGACATATATCGATCTTATTGGACACAGGTTACTCACAAATGTTGTCAATGAAACAGATTTCCTATCATACAAGCATAAGCTTTCTCAGGATTTCACCTATACAAACAAAACATCAAATGCTGGTGGTGATCTTGAGATAGGTGGAACTGGAATCAATGTAGCATATGCTCCGGGCAAAATTACTATAAGTGTTGATAATACCTATGCAAAATTCACTCAAGTTTCAGATGAAGTTGAGCTTGGAACATTATTTGCAGGTGAAACCACAGCCGATGGTATTGCTTTCGGGATTACCGTAGCAAATCCAATATTATCAGTAACCAGAATTCTGAAATCAGACAGCAGCGTGGTATTTGATCTTACCAGTCCTCTAAAAATTGATGAATTGGGAAGTCAAATATTTGTTGACCTTGACACAACTGTTGATACTGCAGAGGTTCTTGCCACAGATACAATTACCGTGACCAATGCTGGTGTTGCTCTTGATACTATTGAAGTTGAAGTTGATGTTGCTGGTGTTCCAACAGTATTAGGTTCTTATGAAGTTCAAGGTGGTGATGATCTTAATGAAGTTGCTGCAGGAATTGAGGCAGCTATAACTGCTTTAACTGGTACTCACGGATTTACCGCTTCTGTATTATTGGATGTAGTTACTGTTACTGCTCCAACCGGGTCTGGTGCTGGTGCTAATGTGTATGTAACCACATTCAACATAACTGGAACTGTTGCAGCCACCGCCAATGCTACCTTTACTGGTGGTGTTACTTTTGTGGCTGATATCAATTATGAAAGTACCAGAGACCGATTTATGTTGGATGGTACTGCCACATATTATATTGCTGATACCGGAAGTCCTATTTACGCTGATTGGTTGAGTGGAGACCTCACAAATGGTGATAAAATTACAGACGGACCAAACACTTATTACATACAAATCAAAAAGGTTCTTGCTCAAAATGGAATTGATGCAGCCGATGATTATCGTGAAATATTAATCATCGAGTTATTCACCGATTCAGAATTAACAGTTCCAATCATTGTTGGTGATGCTATCGTATTTGGTGATTCTTATGACAGCCGGGGTATGCAAATAACAGATACCGCTTTATTAAATTTCATTTCATTAATTGATTCAGTTAATCAGAGATTTGATGCTGTTGTGGTGTCTCCTAAAGTTGTTCAGGTTGCTATCGTTAATGAACCAAAAATAAAATTAAACCAGTATCTTGTTGGTGTTGACCCAGACGGTGACCCAATATTAACAAGAATTACCAATATAACAAGAATAGGTGCTCCTGCTCCTACCCACATTGAAATAAGCTGTGATTCAGAAATCAAGTTATTTATCAATGTTGCTGGTGATGTTCAGGTTGAACGCTACATGCCTATTGAAGAGATTTACGATCGTTATGATCTTACTCTTCTGGATGGCTTCACTATGAAGGAAAGCCACATGCCGAATGGTACTAATACCAGAATGAAACAAATTTACAAGGTTATGACAAATTCAAGCATTTCAGATGGTCTTGCTGACCCAGAAATGATTGATTTCCGTTATTTTGTTGATACATTCAATCATGGATTAGAGCCACAATCTAAGAATTACCTATCTGATATGATAAAAAAGAGACAAAAAGCTATTGGTCTCTTGAATTGTCCTACCAGAGAAGAATTTGAAGTATCGGCTAACCCAAGATTTACTGATTCACCAACTCCTGTTGACCCATTACCAAGCATAAACGTCAATTATATAAAAGAAGGTGGAAACAAATCAGAAAATCCTGATTGGCTATACACATTACCAGAAGAAGCAGATGGAGCATCATTTGTTGGATTCTTCTACCCAAATATCGCTGTTCTGGATGACAGAAATGATGTGGTAGGTTATCCACCTGCAGCTTATGTTTCAAACAATTTTGTGTTGAAATATCAGACTAATCCTTATCTACCTGCTGCTGGCCAAGCACGTGGTGTGATTGCTGGTGAAGGTGTTACCGGGGTAACTCACCCACTTATAAAAACAGAAAGAGGAAGTCTGCAATCTAAGGGTATTAATCCTATTTACCGCAGAAAGAACGGTGCAGTACAGATCATGGGCGATGAAACAGCATACAAAAAATTCCGCTCTGTTCTTAACAACTTGAGTGCAAGAGATACTCTTATCTCTATTGAAATAACAGAAGAACAGATCCTTGATTCATTCACTTTTGAATTTAACAACGATAATCTGAGAACAACAGTTGAATCGCTACTTGAAGATTTCCTTGGTGGATTGGCCAGAACATATGGTGCTATCGAAGACTATGATATAATCTTCGACAGAAAAAATAATCCAGATTGGGTAATCAAAGAAGGTGCAGCTATTGTTGACACTGAGGTTGAATTACCGGGAATCACTAAGAGATTCGTAAACAGAATCACCCTTAGAAAGAGTGGCGGACCAATAGTTGGTGGATTTGTTTCAGTATAATAAAAATAGATAATAAAAATAACAGTCATGGCAAAAGAAAAATATCAATACCATTTTTCCGGGTCTAAAACATCTACAAGTAAGGATGAACCTTTATTCCTGACGAAATTTAGGGCTACATTTGTGCTACCTGCACCATTGCAAGCAAAATATGGCGCAGAAGTTCTGTCTGAGCAATTACGGTCTGTAGGTGGATTATCTGTAGATAAATTACCGGAAGTGGTTGAACAATTTTACAGAGCACACAAACGTAGGTTCTTGGGTACTGTTACCGACACGGACATTGATCTTGATTTAGTATGGGAAGTTAACGTAACCAGAGAGGGTGTTACTTATCCATACAACATAATGAGGGATTGGTGTAAATTAGGCTATGACCCATTGACAGGATATCAAACTATCAAAGAAGATTACACTGGTAAACTTACTTTGGAAATCACAAATAAATTGGGACAAATATTGAAGAAAGTATACTTCCCAATTTTCTTCCCTATAACTCCTCCGGGACAATTTGATCTGGAATACGCCTCAGAAGGTCAATATGAATTAGCCATGACATTCGCAGGTGAAAACTTTACTGACTTAATGGTTGCAGGGCAGGTTTAAATTAGGAATAGTTAGTATTATTAGGGGAGAAGGCACACTCCCCTAATTTTGTTTTTAGTTGGCCTTTTCTCTAGATAAATGATCAGATTTTGCAGATTCACTAGATACTTCCATACACACAGATAATATCTCATTCCAAGCAACGATTCCACCATTCAATTCACCATTTTTTCCATGGTCTATTGATACACCGTCCTCTATTTTAAATCTTAGTCCTTTTCTTTTTTCAGATAAAACACCTATGTTTTTCTCTGATTCTTGAGATTCGTGTAATACGAATTCCGGGACACTGTTTGATTTTTCTAAATCAACTAAGGCTTGTTGATACACATTATTTTTTTCTTCGAGTTTTTTATCTTCAAACAATTTATCCAATTCATTGGTATATTGTTTTCCTTTGGCAACGGTAATCTCAGCATTGTTTACCACTACCAATTCTTTTATTTTTTTCTCGATTCTATCTTTAGTCATGATTATTATTTTTAAACATAGATTAGCCCATAATATAGTTAATATTATGGGCTAATCATATGAGTTTCAAATTATGGCTTATTTTTTCCGGGATTTTCTTGCTTGTGAATAAAAATTTACAAGCAACCGCTCCATGGACTTTTTAGTTTTTGGTAGTTTATTCTCTTTCACAAATTCTTCCGCTTCATCCTCCAATTTATCCTCGTCCTCATCATCATCATCATCATCAGGTTTGGGCTTTATTGGATTACCATCATCATCCAATTCTTCATCTTCATTTGTTGTACCCGGAAATCCTTCAATTTTTTTGGCCAATTCATCTCGGCTTATTGTTGTGACTTCTTTTTCATCACCATCAAGCACCTTAAGTGTTTTTCCATCCCATTCGAATTGATGTGATTCATCATATTCTTTAGAAAACCAATCATTTATTTTTGATATTTCATCACCAAATTTGGAATCCTCAGCTTCCATTAATGATCTAAGTGACGGTAGTTTATTTCTTTTAGCCATGGCTGTTAATTTTAATTGTTTTGATTATTTATTTAATTTTTGGGTATCCTGTATGGCAATTTTCAACTTTGGTACTAAATACTTTTCTATCTGCTCCAAAGTTCCTTTTTTTCTGTTTATTTTTGTACCCCTTGGCATTATCAAAGCCTCAAATTCCATAACATCCAATGTCTCACCATCGGAAGATTGAACCATCAATGTCATGTTACCCTCATCATTTTGTATAATACCATTAGGCCATTCACCTCTCTTTGCATTTGTGTATCTAATGGTTATAGCATAATTTATACCATTAGTTGACACTTTTGCATCGAAATAATTATCTTTTGTCAAATCCTTCAATTCGTTTTTTATGTTTTCAGCAAACTGATTCATTTTATTGGTGTATTCGGGGTTTTCACGAACCTCGTTGACTTCATTATATAATGAATCTATATTTGGCATTCTAGTATTTCCCATTGAAGTATTTTTATTATTTATTTGGATTTTGTATATGAAACCAATCACCTACAAGCTACTTATTATTACATACTTTAATGTTTTATCATACCCAATTTATGGAAGATTTTTTTAATACCAGCACTGATGATTTAAAAGGAAACAACGGCCACAAAGGTAAAAACTTTTTCGATAAAGAGAAAGATGGTAATGTTATCCTTACACCTGAATTCAAAGAATGTTTGAATCTTATGGAGAATACAGGAGACCATGTGTTTATAACTGGCGATGCTGGTACTGGAAAATCCACATTAGTAAAATACTTTATAAAGAACACAAGCAAAAATGTGGCAGTAGTAGCACCAACTGGTGTGGCTGCTCTTAATATTGGTGGCCAAACTATTCATTCATTTTTTCAATTGCCACCACGATTAATAACCCACCACGACCTAAAAGTCATAACAAACCCGAAAAAAGTTCGTATGTATAACAAACTTGATGCTATAATCATAGATGAAATATCCATGGTTAGCTCCAATGTTATGCAAGCTATAAACGATTTTTTACATATAAATGTTGATAATTCAGGTGAGCCTTTTGCTGGTATACAAATCATAATGGTTGGAGACCTCATGCAATTGCCTCCGGTTATTTCTTCACAAGTGGCAAAAGATGTCCACAATGATTTATATGGTGGAAGATTTTTCTTTGATGCCACCATATGGAAGAAAACAATGTATCACAAAATAAAACTTACTAGACATTTCAGACAAAGTGATATGCATTTCATAGATTTGCTTAACAAAGTTAAGTATGGAATTGTGGAACAAGATGATATCGATGCTATTAACGAAAGATATACTGGTAGGTCTATACCAGCAAATGCTCCTGTTTTATGCACACTTAACAAAATGGTTGATAACATTAACGGGGCAATGATGGAGAGAATAAACGGTGATTATATAAAATTGGTTGGTGTTGTTGATGGAGATTTCAATCTTAAGAATTGTAATGCTGCAGAAATAATAAGAATAAAACCATCTTCCAAGGTAATGATTCTAAACAACGACCAAGAAGGCAGGTGGGTTAATGGAACTTTTGGTGAATTTGTTGATGTCAACAAATCAAAAATGGGTGATGCTGATCAAGTGATGATAAAGGTTGGTGATGTTACCCATTATGTTGATAAGGTGGTATATGAACAATATAAATACGATTATGACAGGGCTTCCGGTAGTTTAACATCAAAGGTAGTTGGAACTTTTGAGCAATTCCCAATAAAGGTGGCTTTCGGTATTAGTATTCACAAATCTCAGGGATGTACTCTTGATAAAGCTCATGTCGATTTTGGTGACAATCCAGCATTTGATCATGGACAAGTATATGTAGCATTATCTAGATGCAGAACGTTTGAAGGTATAACGCTTGCTAGAAGATTGACAAAGGAAGATATAAAAATAGATTCCAGTATTAAATATTTCATGAAACGCTTAAAAACATTTGACAATATATAAGTTTTATATAATTATTAAAAAATGGCCAAGCAAAAACAAGACGTAAGTGAAATAAAAAGGGAGAAAAAACCTGAGCTTAAAAAATGCAAAAGATGCAAGGGAGAAGGAAAATTAAAAAATCCTATGTACGAAAAAGGCCAAACATGCCCGGAATGTGGTGGAGAAGGTAAAGCTAGGTATCTATAAATCCCTTAGTGAAAAACGTTGAATTAAAGAGAGCGATTAGACCGCTGGAATTACCAGAGGCTAATACGGTTGATTTATGCGGTTTGTTCAATTCCTGTAATCAAAGGGATATAGCAAAACTTATATTACTTAATTGCCAAAAATTGGGGTATTGGACTCCAACATTCATAAATGCAGTGTATGATAAAACACTGGACAGAATGTGCCAGAAAAATATAATAGGCCATTTTGGTAATAACCAATATTGTCTCACCAACTCCGCAATAAAAAGAATACACGAATTTAAAAATGACTGACACACCAAATCGAATTTCTGACTACGTAGAATCCATAGCCATGGACAATTTTCATAACATTATCGATGATATAGCAAAAACAGATCAGCTAATTATAAAGTTGTATTTGTTCATAAATCAAGCAGAAGATAAAAAAATATTGTTAAAAAGGTCTCTAGTGGATGCAGAAACTGCACCAGAATGTGAACAGATAAGGGATAATATTGCAGAATGTAACAAAATTATCCGAAAAATAGAATCTGATATATCACATGTTAGAACAGCATCGAAGCTATATGTTTTTTACAAAAAAGCAAGGAAAGGTGTGCCAAAAGACATTTTAAACAAGCTGGATACAGAAGTAAATGCTCATATGTTAATAAACAGAGTGTCTATTGGTGATAAGCTTACCTGTATCATACCATGTGATGATATAAATAGAAACGATGTTTGTGAATGTAGCAATATAGATAAATTTCATGATCTTATTGCTGTTAAAGGTAAAAACGGGTATCATAATGCCAACCATTTCAGATTAAACGACACAAAGGTTTAATGACATTTTGTCATGTCAGCCATTTCTGGCACGTTGTTTGTAATATATTAAATATAAAACTTTGGTATATTTAATATATTAAAATAATGTAAAAATTTTAAGCATGGACAAACAATCAAAAATCAACGAATTAAGTACGTCTATTCTACATTATAATAGATTATATAGAATAGGTACACCAACAATCCCGGACAATGAATTTGATGCTATGGTCAGGGAATTGGAAGAATTAGACCCAAACAGCAAAGTTCTGATAGATAAAGATTATACTCCTATTGAGGGTGCTACACAGGTAGAGTTGCCCATAAATATAGCATCTTTAACAAAACTTTCTGGAGACAAAAACGGGTCTGCTTATGATTATTACCTCAAGTGGGTTGCAAAATATAATCTACAAAATGTGGTAGCCGTGTTGAGTGGAAAGTATGATGGTGTTATGATGTTGGTGGATGAATCTGTTAATGGATACAAACCAGCATATAAAAAAGGTGAAGGTAACGAAGGTTATGCTGTTGATCATCATTACAAGAAAATATCAACCGATGCTACAGCACGTAGTTATTATAGTGTTGGTGAAGTTTTATTTAGTAAGACTGTGTTTGAAAAAATACAAGGCAAATACGAGAACGGCAGAAATATGATATCTGGAAAGACAAACCCACTTTCCGATGCTACCGATGAATTGTATCATGCCGATTTCATGAGATATTCCCTTGTTCCAAAAGATAAAGGTGATGAATATTCATTTAGTAAGGTAGAACAACTGGAGATATTGAACAAAGAAGTCAATTCCGTACCAGTTCCTTTCGAGATAATGAAATTTTCAGAGATAACGGAAGAAGTGCTTGATAGATTGTTTAAAAAATGGTCTATGGATTATGATATTGATGGGGTTGTTATTGATATCAATGATGCAGACTTGAGAAGAAAATTGGGTAGAGAAACTGGCACAAATAACCCTGCTTATGCAAGAGCATACAAAGGAGACTTCGAAGATAGAGCGGAAACTATTTGCACCGATCTGACATGGGAAATTACAAAGTTTGGTGTTCTTGCGCCACGATGTTGGTTTAATCCTGTAAGATTGAATGGTGCTACCGTGCAGAAATGCTATGTTGATAATGCTAAGTTTGTTCTGGATTCCGGATTACATATTGGAGCAAAAATTGAGGTCAAACGGGCTGGTATGATAATCCCACGACTTTCTAAAGTGATATATGGAAATGACCCTTATGGAGACCTTGGTAAGTTATCAGAACATATGGCAAACACAACCGCAAAATTCAATGCTGCTCAGCAATATGGTATATTACCAACAGAGTGTCCTATATGTGGTGGCCAAGTTGAGTTGACTGAAAACGACAAAGGTGAAAATGTTAACCTCATGTGTATTAGTCCTGTTTGTGAGGGCAAAGCACTGAGACGAATAGCAGCATTCTTTAAAACCATGGGTGCTAAAGGTGTTGGTGATGCCACTCTTGAAATGCTATATGATTTAGGATATGATACAATTAAGAGTATATTAGACATAAGCGTTGATCATTTCTGTAATATGGAAGGATTTGCTAAATCAAAGGCTGAAATAGTATGGAATGCATTGCATGGTTGTCTTCATAATACTACTATTGTTGATATTATGCATGCATCAGGATTTTTCCCAAAAATGGGTTCTGATAAATTGGGTATCATATTTGATCATGTAAATGGTCGTGTGAATGACGGAATTTCATATTTTGATGCTGTTGTAGCACCAAATGATCTCATAAAATTGCCCGGTATAGCCGAAAAGTCTGCTATGACATATTGCAAAGGCATTCAACCATTTTATGATTTTTACACAGAAATATTTGAATTTTTCGTTTTAAAAACCGAAATGGTTGAATCTGAAAAACCAAAGACTGGCGGTAAATGTGCTGGTTGGGTTTGTTTGTTCACCAGATGGAGAGACAAAGAGATTGAGAAGATTATTGAGGCCGAAGGTGGAGAAGTAAAAAAAGGATACAGCAAAGCCATAACCCATGTATTTCCAGCAGAAAAAGGATTTGGAACTAACAAAGAGAAAAGTGCTCTGGCCGATGGGAAAATTATTTGGGATCAACATGAACTTAAAACCTATCTACAATTAGATAGATATAAAAAGAAAGATGAAGACAATAACGAAGATTCCGAATTTTCTATGAACTGGTAAATTATGCTTATAACAAAGGGAACTATATTATACATCAATTCTGATGATTTATTATCGCAGTTTAAGGGTTGTGACACTAACAAGGTTAATTTTGCAAGATTAAAAAGAGAGGTAATGATAGCAGCAAGGGATGCAGAGGCTGTTATATTCATAGAAGATAGAGTAGAAGAAGGTCTCAGAGATAGGTTAATATTGAAATTAGATATACCAGAAGAATTCCAAAAATAAGTTTTCATGACATGACAAGGTGTCAGTCAATGGCTTTCTGTCATATGACATGACACCTTGTCAGTATTTGGTTTAAAAATACCACTCCACGTCTCGTTCACGACAAATACCACAAAGCTATATTCACGACATCTTTCTGAGAAACGTTTGGCACGTTGTTTGCAGTATTTTATGTAGAAACAATTAAAAATAAATATCATGAAAAAATTTGGATTAATTATTTTAACAAGCTTGATCACCATCGTTTTGTGTGGTCAAAACATTAGCGTGGATAGATATCCACTTAATTATAATATTAACAATGCCACTATAACAGACAGCACTGTTGTTTTTTCTGGTGGATTGATTGTTAATGTTGATTCTACTCTTACAATATCATTTAACAGTCCTGCACGATGCTCTCAGGTACGATTATTTGGTGCATCTTGGATTGGTGATTACAGACATGTTTCCATGTTTACGAACATCGATCATTCATCTGCAACATCAGAAAGTGGTGGTATTGGTTATTATGGAATGGCTGGAAATGGCTTTAATTTCTATGATCAGGCAAATAGTGAATTTAACATCACTGCATTCAGCTTGATAGTGGTTAGTGGTCAATATACCATAGATTCTATTAGATTCACCATAGACAATAGTATTGAAACCATTTCCCAATACACTCTTGGATGGTATGATGGCTATGCCGATGGTTATGATATTGGTGAAGCTTCTGCTGATACTATATCACCTTTTAACAATGGTGTTTTATTGGGTGTTGATATTGGGGTTGCTTCTGTTGATACAGTTACACCTTTTAACAATGGTGTTGCTTCTGTTGACACGGATGCTATTTTTGATGCTGGTGTTGCTTCTGTTGACACGGATGTTATTTACAACAATGGTTATACTGCTGGTGCTGCTTCTGTTGACACGGATGCTATTTACAACAATGGTGTTGCCTATGGTTTATCACAATGTGATGCTCCCGTAGATACCATTTCTATTTGGAATAATGGATACATGGCTGGTTCTGGTTCTATCAATACTGATGCAATTTACGATGATGGTTATGCTGCTGGTGTTGGTTCTATCAATACTGATGCTATTTACAACAATGGTTATACTGCTGGTGTTGCTTCTGTTGACACGGATGCTATTTTTGATGCTGGTGTTGCTTCTGTTGACACGGATGCTATTTTTGATGCTGGTGTTGCTTCTGTTGACACGGATGCTATTTTTGATGCTGGTGTTGCTTCTGTTGATACAGTTACACCTTTTAACAATGGTGTCTTAAGCGGATACAATGCAGGTCTTACAGATTGCCAAACTACAGGTGTTGATGAAAGCACACTTGATGATATAAGTGTCTATCCTAATCCTACTAGTGATTGGGTTAATATAAATGTTGACAATTATGAGAGTGTTGGAATTTATAACATGATGGGGTCTCTTTTAGAAACATCTACTGAGAGTTCTGTATCATTAGTTGATTACAACATCGGAACATACTTCTTTAGAGTATACACTTCCGAAGGTGAAGTGGCAGTAATTAAAGTTTTACGTAAATAAAATAAGTTTTTAAATTCAAAAAAGATCGCTATGAACAAAGTTCAAATTAATGAGTTGAAACTACAAGTTGTTTCAGCATTGGTTGACAGGGGAGTTTTTACTGCAAACAGTAATCCCAAGGTTACAAAATTCCAAGGTGGTTATTTTCACCTGAAATCAGATAACGACCACGGTAAAGCCAAGGTTGTTGATGGTAAGATAGAGTTCGACACCGTTAAATTTGGTGCTGGTACAACAGAACTCGTTGAAAACAGAAACTCAGAAAATCCTGAGGTTAAGAAGCTCGTTGAAAAATTTGGTATCGAACCGGAAAAAATGGAATCTGCTATTTTTGTTTATGACAGGAAAAGCGGAGAAATTAAGAAGTTCGAAATGAAAAAAACTTTCAATGAAATGAACAATGGTATCAAAGCCATGCAGGTGCAGAGGGTACAGTTTCAGATTGAAAAAGATGATCTTATCCTCAATACAAACCTTGACAGGTACATAAAAATGTAAGTTGTAATAATGCACAACAGAAAGCCGGATTGATTATTATTAATCCGGCTTTTCTATATTATATTCCTTCATTATGCTTGTACACTTTCTTTGTAGCTTTGTTATTGTGATTTTTTCTGATTTGTCTAAGTAATCCATCATGATTTGATATAGACAATCCTTATCAATAACTGTAACTGTATTTCCAACTGTCATAGCCCACAGATGAATAGTGTGTGCTCCTTTCAAGAAATCCATAATATCTTGAGAAAATGTCTGAGTAAACAATTTCCTTTGGTGGAACACCAACGGATTAAACAAATTGGGTTCTACAATGAAATTTTTGATTTTTTCTGTTATCAAACTAAAAAATTTACCACCATTATGATATTCTTCAACTTGTGATTTTGCGTTTTCTACTATATTAACAGCATCAGTTAATATTTTCAATCCGATTTTGTCATCATTATAATATATCACATTACCATTACCAACAGTTCCTTTATTGTTTCTCATAGCATATCCTGCCAGTATAAAATTTTTATCCATATTATCAAAACTGGAAACCATGACATTATCAGCATCTACCCACCAACCCTTATTTTTCAATAATAATACATATCTGAAATGGTTTGAGAAAACCCTGTCAGTTCCGCATTTTTCTCTGTAAGACATTTTTAATATCTTATCAGCATTTATCACATTTATTTTTGGTGATAATTCTTTGGTGATTTTAGAAATATTGGTGACATCATAGGTATATAAATCGACATCGACATCATGTAATATGAATGAATTAAGACATTTTATATACAAATCTGTCAAATCGTTTTTTTCAATTATAAAATTATTTACTTTCATATCATTTGTTTATTATCCGTATTGTATATATGATAAACCAAGTTCAAATTGTCCCTGTATGATATCTTGCCAATCAACAGAATCATATGAATTAAAATTAACTCTTAATCTTCCCTGTCTTGCAACCATGTCTATTGATGCTTGATTTTGTTCTGCGTATTGGCCAGAATTTTCAATGTATGTAGTGGCAATATATTTATCAGTATCTCCACTATAACCAACCGCACTGGCAAAACTAGCCCATGAACCAGTAAAATCTATACTTTGGGTAATTCTTAATACAGCGTGTATAACCTTAGACCTTGCTGGTATTGTAAAAATATTGATATATTGTATATCCTCTCCTAATAAACTTTCAACATATAAGTAATAATCAGATGTTAAACCTCCCAACGGACCATCATGATCTCTAAAACCGATAGTTACCACTTTCGTTACTAATCTTCCCGGAAGTCTGTTTATGTTAACAGTACCAGTATTTAAATTCGTAGCGTTCCTATAATAACTACCGTGTTGTCCATCTAATAAATCGGCATCAAGTCCACCATCATGAGACATATTTCCCTGATGCCATACTTTATCAGCACCTATAAGAAGATCACCAGCTGTATTAAATGTCATCTCCTTCCTAGATGCCCACCCCGGTTGTAAATTGGAATAAAATTTTATTATGTTATCAGATGCTATATGTACTATTTTAGCAGAAGTCGTTATGTTTGGAATAATAACCGCAACAGCTTCACCAGAACCCAATACCAAACAATCATCAGCACCTATTGCAGCACCACCAGCACTAGTTAATCTTTGTACAAATGCCTTACCACCAAGTTCCATTACAGTTCCGATTGGTGTGTTGTGGTTTAATTTTTGAGTAAACGTTAATATTCCTGTGAATGTATCATCGGCATCAGACCTTATGAATTGATTAGCATGAAGAGCATCAACCGTGTCAGCATCAAGGGTAGAACCAGAACCATCATTACCAGCATGCCACACAACATTTCCTTCCAAAGTCAATATACCACTATTCGAAAATTGTAATGTACGTCTATTAGCCCAACCTGATTGTAGGTTTGACATTATAACAGCGTGGTAGTCTGCTGCTAACCATACGTTTGATGTTGCGAAATTTACGTTTGTGGCAACTAAATCACCAGCAGCACCCGATACAATTGCTGTGGCATGACCAGCACCAATTATAGCACCACCACCAGCACTCATTCTTCGTACAAATGGTAAAGCATCAAATGATATCATAACTCCGACATCGGGAGTATATGTTAATGTTCCTACAAATTCATCACCAACATCAGACCTTATAAATTGACTAGCATGTAGAGTATCTACTGTATCAGCATCAAGTCCGTTACCAGCACCCATGTTGTATTCATCCCATACCCTATATGAAGTTCCTGCTCTGTTGTGTAATACATCATTAGCTGCAGTTCGTAATTGAATTGATGCAGTTGTAGCACCAACAATAACCGTACTACCAGAAACACTAAGCATTGCCATACCAGCATTGCTGTTTATACCATTAAGTGGTACTAGTGGAGCATGTGAAACCGCTCTAGTTCCATATATTTGAAGTTCATCTGCAGCATTACCTATAAATATTTCATTGACTGCTGGAGAAACCCTACCAAGTGCAAATCTATTTGGTGTTATTCCAGTTCGTGGAAGTGTTATCCTCTGGCCTGTCATTATGGCTACTTCTGTACTTAATTGTAATAAAGTACCAGATATTGCAGCATTAGGAGCGTTTACATTGAAAATAGCAGTATTGAAATAGGCTAGTGGGGATGTTACCCTTACTTCTGTGTCTCCATTGATGTATAAAGTGGCATCAGAATCAACAGTAAGGTTGGCATTAGCATTCATTATTATAGCACCAACCGTGTTAACATCTACTTCCAAACGGCTTATTATATTTATGGGGTCTATATTTGCTGTGTTGCCAACAAATTGTGTTTTTCTACCTCGAAGTATCACTTTGTTCTGGGTAGAATCTAATATATTGTTTACGGCATACATACCAACACCAGAATTTATTAAAGAATAAACCCATTTATTGTCTTTTTCATGATATTTCATGAAAACAGTGTTGACAGTCATGTTGTTACTAGCATCAGGTCTGTATTTGAGACCTATCTGAGAAAATTGCGGTAATGATGGGTCAGTTGCGGTAATTCCTGATTCTGGAAGAATATTAACCAGATAAAGAGATATGTCGGTTGGGTCATTAAGATATCTATCAGTACCCACCATTAATCTATAGAATTCTGATATATTATCATCAACTCTCTTAACCAATGCCAAATTCTCTGAACCGGGGTCTCCCGGACTAGGTGAGCCAGACCAATTTCTTTGTATATAAGTTGTGATAGCAGTACCACTGCTAGTCAAATAATCAAATTGATTAACCAGATAATCGGTAGTTAAAATAGCAGCCAAATTCAACTGTAATGAATAGAACTTGTTTCCTAATCCATCTTCTGTTACCTGCATGAATTTTGGAACACTGTCAATAATTGTATCGTTAACAATATGTTCGGGGTCAGAAACTGGTGCACCATCGGGTATTGATATACCAGAATAGTGAATCACAGAACCACGTTCACCTTTTTCACCGGGTTCGCCTATACCAGTAGCTCCGGGAATGCCTCTTTCACCTTGAAGCACTTTCCTTGGTTTAACCAAATCACTGAACATAGCTATCTGGTCGAAATTGTAATTGGTTTTTTCAACTACAGTGCCAAGCTCGTCTGCTACCTCCGATCTTTTGAACGTTATCTTTGGATATATTACTTCATCTTCTGGCATTCTATATTATTTTTAGAGAGAATTTCACGTTTACTGAATATTCCAATTCTTTGTTGGTAGTCAATATCAGCAGAGTTTCTCCATTTGTTATTTCATTTGATTTGAAATTTTTGTTTCTGATGTACCCATTTTTCAATAATATCAGATCATTCTTCTCATTATTTATTATTTCTATCTCTTCATCATTATGGGTCTTAACATAAAGAATTATCTTGTCTATTCTATATGCTGGCAGCAAATTGTTGTTTATGTAAAAATTTATAGCATCGTCATCATTTTGGAAAGAGGTGTTGAAAAAATTAACATATTTTATGAATTCCTCCTTTATGTTGTCATATAAATAATTCTTTAATATCTTATTGTGGGATATCCTTATATTTAATCTTTCTGGTGTTTTTTCATACACTAAATCATTATCTGACATCAAATAAGAAACATTTGATATATTGGCATCTTCTTTTATCTTATTATAATTGTCAACCAATACTTCGTTTTCCAGAGTTAATATTTTAGTTCCAAAAAATGACTTAGTATCTATAAGATTATTAGTACCATATACATCTATTGATGTTGACTTGTTTGTGAATAACTTATTATAATATGCATCCCATTGAGAACCGAACACTTCCAAGTTTGTTGCAGCAATGGCTATTTCATCATTGCTTATATAGATGGGGTTTTTTAATTTTATTATATCCGGATTGCCTATTTTATGGATATAAAAATTAGATATAAAACCAAAGTTTTTATGATTAATATCCAATTTTATATTTTTGCTTGATAATATATCTGAATATGGAATCCTGTCTTCATTTAATTCCTCCAGTGTTTTGTCAGATATGAATTCTCCAGACAACGGATTTTTCCATAATTTATCTACCGAACTCCATGTTTTATTATATAAGCTCCACACCATTTCAACATTATCATCCAAAAAGAACAGTATCTTGTTCATTTTTGGTCTATAAAATCCTGAATACCTATATAAAACTTCGTTTATTGATTTGTCAATATAATTATAATCTTTTATGTTTTCTTCTGGAAGCTCCGGTAACAATAAATCAACATCTTCAACATCATAACCAGATGTTTTTAATACTTCATCAGGCTCTAAAAATTTTAGACCAACATCATTATTATCAATTATTTCATCACCCTTACACAATTTATATTCAACATGAATACCCTCTTTTATATTGGAATTTGTGGCTGCAAAGCTTAATAATTTGGCTAAATCATTGTAATAATTAAGACCACCACCCTCTTGAAACCAATATAATAAATTGAGTCCATAAAAACCATTTATTGCTAATGGAAAAAAATTTCCAACTGTTGAATAAAATGGTAAATATGCTATAGCCAGACCACCTTTGTTGGCAGCGTATGGTGGTGTTGTTTGTACTATATTATCAAAAACTTTATCTATAGTAGATGGTTCTTCTATTATCCACTCATTTCCTGTAAATCTGTGGTCTGTGGTTATCATGAGTGCATTTATTTCATCCCATCCGTATAATTTACCATAATCACCACCAGCATTTATCTTAAGATAATGATTCAATGGAAATTTATCAGCATTGAATTCAATATGCGATTGCTGGCTTGTGTATTTATATCTTACTTGGTTGTATATTTTTGTACCACGTATACTGTTTATTTTATATGAGCCTCCCATACCATCATCCTTATGGATTTCTACGTTTATAGCAGATTCCAAATCTGGTAAATCAAATTCTAGACCAAGATCATAATCTAATGATGTCGGATTCCATCTTTTAAGACTGTTCATAACATACAAGAACAAATATTCACCGTAATTTCTTTCTTCTAATATTGGAAGAACCTTGTATTCGTCTATTGTTATGTCAACTACAAAAGTTATATTTTTGAACTCCCGGTTTTCAACAACTGTTATTTTGTATGGAAATTCTCTGGAAAACACTTTGGTTTTGTTTAGGTTAAGTATGGAAGAAAATTTGTATCCATCATAATCAACTGTATCGCTATTTATATTTATACGCACACCACGGAAAAATGCCTCAAACACATTTGAGGCTATTCTTTTCATTGTTGAATATCTTTGTTGAGGTTCAACATCGATTATGTTATAATTAGTTCCTTTATGTTTAAAAATAGAATTTATGGTAAAATATTTGCTGAAATAATCTTCGTCTGTTCTGGTTAGCTTACTTACTTCAAATTTTTTATCAAAATATGCGGTTTGATATTTTAGATCAATAAGGCTTATTGCTTCTGGAATGTTGGATAAATATAGCCACTCATGAGTAAAATATAATGGGTTTTGGAAATCGTCTATAAATGATGGACTAAAGTTGTATTTACCAAATGATAGGGATGCATTAAGCCTATATTCATTGTCTCGTATGTCCTTACCATCATCCAATACCCATTTGTTTATGCTAGGTATTATCTTTGATTTTACAGCATTATCCGATTTGACATTTTCTTTCAATCTATCATATTCCGTTACTGTTTTATCTGTTGACAATTTTAATATTTTGTCTTCAAGGTTGTCAACAGATATGTTTTGTGTTGTAGCCTGTAAAGTACGGAATCCAACAAATACCTTCAATTCATCATCATTGTAGTATTTCTGGTTAATAACAACAACATTATCAGTAAGCTTTGTGAAATTATTATTGACAGCTATAAATTCAGTTATACCTGTAATTGGTGTAGAATCGTATATCACATCATCATGCTCTATATTAGATGGTTTATCATCAGTTGAAAACAAATAATATGTTTCACCAATAATCAATTTATCTTCATCAGTATCGAAATATTTGGCATATTCATTGGTGTACGATTTTGAGTAACTTGAACTATTAAAATCGGTATCAAAATCAACAACATCACATATTGATAAAATACCCAATGTTAAAGGAGTTGTATCATAAACATTAACCCTCCCATTTTTGAGAATTATTCTTTGATCTGGGTCTGTTATAACAACCGACACATATCTTCCTAATTCATCCGGGTTGGTTATGATTGTTCCATCTGGAGAATATTCCAGATCATCAATATGTGGAGTTATTTCTTTTATCTTCGCATATCCTTGGTCTGTTAACAAAAACGACCTACTATTCATTTTTGTTACAAATTCAGAATCGACTTTTATTCTTGAAAATTTTGTAATTGCGTTTCCAAGCATCTTTTGATTACTGAAAGATATTTCCTCATCATCTTTGTGGATATTAAATGAAATTGGTAAATTATCTTTGCCAGTAGATGTGCTCCTGACTATTATTTTATTATTAACACATGACACTTTAACAGTGGCATATGCAGCTTTTTCCAATACGTATCTTATAGCTCCAGACAAAGCTGTGGCTATTTGCTCCGGTGTTCCATATGGATAAAAATAATGGTATGTGCTATATCCTTCTCCATATGCATAATTTAAATTGGCCAATGTGTCAGCCAAGACAAAACCTATTTTCGTTTTTTTATAATAAAGAGATATTTTGTATCCAACATAAACTTCATTATTTACTGTTATTTCAAGAGAAGATTTTCCCTGTTTAGTTACAGCTTCCGCTTCAAGTTCAAGATGTTCATTAAATCCAAATAATTTTTCAGAATTTATGGATATTCGGGACAATACTATGTTATCACCAGATGCCTCATTGTTTACTTTCATGAGTTCGTTATATTTGTCTTTCACATAATAAAACGACTCATTGTTTTTTATTTTTTCATAATCTGGTGTGTAGCCACTGCTGCTAAGTTCATTCATTATTACTTTTATACCATCTTCATCAACTATATCATGACCATAATTGAATGGTATTGATTTTAAACTGGCATATCTATTTGGATACAAATCTGTAAACATTGTTTTTGTATCCAAATAAAACGTTGATAAATCTATATCATTACAATACAAACCAAAATATCTGTTGAATTTATATGATTCTTGGTAATCATCAAACAAAAATTCTAAATTCATTATATTTGATGAAATCATTCTGTTTTGACTATAACCCCTTGTAATATAATCATCAAAATCTATAATTGTTGGTTGATTCTTTATGGCATAATCAGCATTTATTGTTTTATTAACAAATATACCACTATCAATGGATATGCCATTATATGTTATATTTCCTTCACCAAAATTTGTGTATATGGAATTGTTGTTAAATAATTGGTCATTTGTGTGATTAAACAAATATTGACCCAAATTACCAGACTTCATACTCACGACCTTTACTACCTGTGATTTTGATATAAAGTCTTTTCTTATGTCTTTTTGGGAAATTTCATAGGCAGGGTCATCTATAACAACATAACCATCCCCAACTATTTTATATTTTTTATTAACCGCTACAAAATTATTAGCATACTCTATGTTGTTATTCACCACCAATGTACCACCACCAACAATCCTATAATTAACTCCAATAATAAGCTCTTCCGGATTCCGTTCATATGATATATGTTTTGCACCGGGAACTTTGAATATGATAAAATATTTTGGAATATCTCTAGTTAACCACAGAGGAGCAAATATTTTATATTGTTCGGCATACACTTTATCTATACACCTGTTTGCACCATAATTATATCTATGTTCAAATTGTTTAGAAAAATCCTTCGTTATTGATTTATCACTGTGTATGTTTTGTGCATCATATATGATGTTTGATGGTGTTTGTCCTTTTTCAAAGAAATTATATACATCTGCAGCATAATAACTGTTTGGATTTATTCTTACATTTTTGAATTTTGATGCTGATAACTTATCGTTTGATTCTATGGAATCCAAATATAATCCACTATCTGATACGGTTATTTTAATATTTCCGGTTAACAGTGGGTTTGTTCTCAATATCAATGAAGTACAGTGCATGCAATTCCGTATTTTAGTTATGTATTATACAAAAATGCGTACCCGATAGGATGGGGTACGCATTCAGAACATATCATATGTGTTGGAATTATTCGACAGGACTGAGCAAGGTCATATAAGCGTTCATTTTTTCTCTCATGGTTTCCCACAATCGCTTATTATATTCTATCTTGCTCCTTTCGGTATCATTAAGAACTTTCTTTTCTAACTGTTCATCAATTATCTTTATGTGTTCATTGATGAGGTCTTCAAGATGTGGTACGCTTAGATTGTTTGATTCTATCATATCAATGAATACGAACATCTTTAATAAACTGAAATGTCCATCTATGACTTCATCAAATCCTGCTCTGGCAAGTTCTTTTGATTTTGTGTCAGTTGCCAGAGCTATTTGTTGGTTAGCTCTGGTAGTATTGTGATCGATAGTTAATTTTATAGCACCGATCATTTCACCATTGGATACTGGCCTATTTTTTGTCGGCATCTGTTTGTTCTTTTTTGTCGGCTGATTTCCCAGTATCCTGTTTTACACCTTCTTTCAACGAAGTTTTATATAAGATAGTTCCCTGAGCAAGCCCTAATATAACATCTTTAGCCTCGCCCCTTGGACAAACATTTTTCAAATAATCAAACAATTTTTTAATCCATTCAATTGTGTAAAATGGGTCTTGATCTGGAATATCAAACATATTTGTGAAAAATACCTCAACCTGAGCCATTGGCCGGGAATTAAGATAATTAATTATCAATTTACGTGATGGTGGCTGAAATTTGGCAGCATATCCTTTGGGATCATTGACAAATATATCATCTATACTTAATGGTTTTTCGATGGCTTTGGCCTCTATTTGTGGCTCTGTATTGGTTTTTGCTGATTTTTTATCGTTACTCATGTTCGCACAAATTTATTGTTTACACTTTTATTAAAGTGTTATTATTTTTTGTTGTTATTAGTTTCAGGATTCTATTATAACAAATTTATATTCCTTAGCATCAACACAAACCAATTCGATGGTTGGTTTAGTATTGGTTGTTGTTGGAATAACACCAATAAATTTACTATATGGTTGACTAAGCTTGAATTTATTTTGTGAATCTGTATAAAACGCAAAACCGAAACCATTCATGTTTATTTCATCATTAAATGTTATTACCAATGATTGGTTTTGCTTCCATCCTATTACATCATTTATATAAATAAAAATGTTCTCTTGAGCAGTCTTGACACCACCACTATTCATATGATAGAATAAAGTGGTGAATTCACCAAGCTTTAATATGTTATATTTTCCTATTTGTTGGTTTTGTTGTGTATTCAATGAAAATTCCTCTGATGTCCAGTATTTTTGTCTTTCATTTCTCAAAGTTAATACACCACCAGACAAGGCCATCCTTAAACCATCATAAGTCTTTATGTCTAAATTGTAACTAACATCAACAGTTGTATTTCCTTCCAGAATTTCTTTTATACGGGTCTCATTTTTTGATACTACATCAATGACAGTGCTATCATCAACATATTGCTGAATAGCTTCTCTCAACCCACCAAGCTCTGCAATTATTTCTTGTTTTTGTATATCAGTCATTATGAGACCATTAAGCTGCACCATTTCTTGTATCAGCCTCATGTGTTCCAATTTCAAATTCTCATAATTAACATTTATCTGAGCCAATCTTTGCATAGTATCAGCAAACAAAACCATAGAAAATGTGTTGTAATCGTTTACCGATACTTCAACATCTATGGCTACATCATCAGGGTTTACGTCTATTTTTAGGTTCAATTTTAAACCCAAACCATTACCCTGTTGTCCTATAGCATTTACCTGCTTTATTTTTTGGTGTGTTTTTATTTTTGATGCTCCAGCAGATACAACTTCTATATTGTTCAAGAAAATTATACCGTACAAATTTGTTCCTCTTATACTATCGTTGGTTGGGTCATATACATCATAATAAAGGGCAACAGCATTGAATTCAAAATTTTTGGCCTTATTTACACTGTTATATTCATTAAAAGCACTTAATTGAATATCCTGCTCGAAATCGAAATAATTTTGTTGTTCGAAATCTATCATAACACCATCAAGTCTACTTCTTTTGTATGTTACCGATTTGGCTGGAACTGTTCTGGTTCTTGTTATTATATCGTTGGTTGGGTCTTCAAATGCTTCATCAGTAAAATATGCATTTGGTCCGTTAAGAGAATTGTATTTAAACCAATTTTCATTAGGAACACCATTCATTTCGTAATCATAACTACCCGTAGGTAAATCCATATCATAATGAGCCAAAACAGACAAACCTGCTGGTGATGGATTATCGCTTGCATCTCTTCCGAGAATATATTCTTGTTTTGATATATCTTTTTGTTTTATAATCTTACCGGGATAATAATTTTCATCCTCGTTTGTTTTAAAAAGAATAGTTGGTGTATCACCATTCACTGATGGAAGGTATATGTATATTTCTGATGAAGCGTTGGCATTTGATACTGCATTAGAACCTTGCATATCTACTTCACCAATACATTTAATAACACCATTATATAAATCCCCGGCAACAACATTTGAATTGTCTGCTTCTTCAACATATCTTATATCAACCCCGGTCGCAACTTCATCTATGTTTGCTTGCCTGAACCTTATAGCCCCTATTTCTTTTAACCATTTAAAAAACAACCTTTCTGCTGAATTGGTATATTTGTTGTTTTTGTAATCCTTGTCAGTTATCATCAGGCTTTCCATGTTAAGCAAATAATTCTGCAAGCTTTCAGATAAATCAACTTTATCACCCTCTGGTGGTGGCGCAGCAGTAGACTTTCCGTTTGTAAATACGGTTTCTATATTGTCAAAGTCTATTGTATTCTCAAAGTTTATCGGTGTTTTTATGGCAGGTATATTCAATAAAGCATATTTTGAGATTTTGAAATCTCTGTTACTACTCTTGCCTAGTATGAATTGCATGTCTCTTTCCGTGCTTTGGAATGTGACAAACGTTCCTTTTTTTATTTTTCGTAGAAGCGGAGTCGCCATATTATATGATTTTTATTATTTATTAGAAACTAAGAGTGTAAACCCTATATAAAAAACATGAAACATATAATCATTTATTCAGATGGAAGAAGCAAAAATATACGAAGACGAAATAAGAACACTTATAAAGTTGTTTCCAGTTTTTAATAAGTATAAAACTGGAAAAAGAGTACCGGGAACTGGTATATTACCAAATCAAAAAGAAGTAACAATAAATCTTGATTGTTATGAATTCCCTCTGGGCTATGTTATGGATGATTATTTAAACCACATGGCGAAGAAATGGTGGCGAAGAGACAGCACCCATAAACAACTTACCCGGACTTATGTCCTATTGTTGAATTTTATCATGACGATAAAAATAAACATATGATATCTGACAGTATTAAAGAAAAAATATGTGACGACCCATTTCCAGCTAGGCTTGAAGAATGTCTTGATTTAATAGCCAAAGTTGAATATAAAAGCCATGGATTTCCGGTTGTACAACTTTATTATGACCAAACATTCAATCATTGGAGTATGGTTTTTAGGAATCCGGATGGTTTCAATAACCCGGATATAAAGGAAGAATCCCCATTGGAGGCAGCCTATACTATGTTAAGACACATAAAACAGTGTATTGCTGAGGATATTATATAAAACATCATGGAAAATTGGGAACTTGAAGCAAGAGAAAAACAAAGTAAAGTGATGGCAAAATTGGCTATATTTATAGTAATAATGGGATTTATTGGTGTGATTGGTGGAATATTTATTTATTATTTTTGTCCATGAAAATATATCGTAATGTATTAATAATCATCATTTTGGCCATGTGTTCCAAGACAAGTGCTCAGTGGACTATGGATGGTTTTTATAAAGCAGACATAAAATATTATCATTCTTTATCCTGTAAATGGGATAGCATAAGAACTTATGTATGGGTGATGAATATGAGAGTAACAAGCATAATGTTTGCAGAACGAGAATTTAACGATGAAGAAAAACCAAACAAGGAATATGATTATAATGGTGGATACATTCAATATGAATGGGAGGGATGTTGTTGTATAACCAAACAATATACCCAAGTCAAAATAAAATATAGCGATGAATATTGGTTATTATTTAATATAGAATTATGAACGCACTACAAATAATTGGCATAACAACAATTGTTGTTGGTATGTTATTGTTAGCATATGGTATATCCAAAAAATCTGGTATTTCAGATAAGAAAATATTCGAAATATTAGGAAAATCAATGTATATAAGGAATGGTGTTGGTTTTGGCTTTATATCTGATTATTATTTATATGACAATGCTTTTATAGAAATTGGTATTGGTTTCATAACATCCGGGTATGGTGATTGGGGTGGTGGTATGACCCATGCTTCTGATCATGCACTTAAAATAACTGTGGATAGAGATTGTATCATAAAAAAAGTAGAAACTTCATCATTCTATAACAGCAAGGATTCACAAGCAGTAGAACGCAAAGCTGAAAAAATTGTAAAAAAATTAAAAATAGGCAAAAAATTTATTATTGAAGATGAAGATGCTAAACACCATGTAACCGAAATTTTGAAAGCCATACCACGGAAAAATCATATAGGCCACGATGTGTTTCAAAGCCCACATATGCTTAAAGGTTATATAGACCCCAAAGAAGCAAATTATTATCATAAATTTCCAGATGCAAAATGTTTAACCGATGAAGATACAATTTCAGACTGAAAAAGGATTAGACACAGACAAATTCATTGGAAAACCAATAACAAGATGGGGTGTTGTTATTGGTAAAGTTACCCATTATAATTATTGTAATGGATATGCTGGTGCTGAAATAGAAGAAAAATTTGATGAAAGATTGTGTAGAGATATGGGGATACCAATCGTTGATTATTGACCTATTGTGTCTTTCTTGTACTTCATTTCCACTCTCATATCAAACGAGAACATTGTTTGATTCTTGATGATGATATCAAAACCCATTTTCTTAGCATAAGACAGATTTTGTTTGTCAACAGCAGCACCAACCCTACCAGTACCAGTATCACCAGCACCAAAATAATCAGTCATTCTTGCTTGGAAAAGTATTGGAATACGAACAACATTTTCATCTCCTTTTTTTATTATAAGTCCTTCATTATATATAATAGAATTAACATACAATGACTTATGAACCGTTGGAGCTAAAAATAAGTATGAGCCAACTGTATTTTTACCGATTAAATATTTGTCGTTTACCCGGAATCCCATTTTTCTTGGGAAGTTGTCTATATTAGCTGAACCAGTAAGGCTGACATATTCCCTATATCCTAATTGTTTTAATCCATCAATTTCAAACGATTCAAGATTGAATAGTTTTGAATGCATAAACGGTGGATAATATGGCTTACCAGATGAACCATTAATAGTCTGTATAGGAACTGTTGTCACTGGATTATAATTAGCCCAATCAAGCATATATTCAGAACCATCAGCAATATCCGGATGATTTATATGAACCGCAAAATCTGTGAGAAATCCACTACCACTCGGTGTGCCAACTGTTTGTGTGCCATCCCATATAAATGCTTCATTGTTTGAGCCAGATAAGATTGGCAACATAATATTATCGTTTACAGAATTGTCTTCATCACTAGCAACATAAAGTTCATCGTTCAATGTTAAATCCCTGTGTCTGCCATATAATAATTGACCTTTCGCTTGTGATGATTGATAAGCTGGTAATTCAATAAACGGATTCTGAACACTTTTTTTGTTTCTGAATTCATCATTATCAACTATCGCTCTTAAAGACATTGGTGTTTGCCAATATTTTCTGTAATTGATGTATTCAGTATTGTTATAAAGATACCCATTATAGGTCTCGTCTGGTGTCTTTTCAGTGTAATATCCGGGAACAAATGAAATCAATTCAAGGTCTGCATCATTTAAGTTTGATATCTCCACATAATACAATTTGGTTACTATCTCACCTTTTTTTATTGTGGCATTCTCAACCAAATCCTTATAATAACCACCAAATACATTTATGGTATCATTATTATTAACCTTTGAAATTTCTGTTCCTACATCATCAGTTATGGATAGAGATATAGCACCTTTTTCGCCAGTTATGAGGGCGTTCAATTGGTTTACTGTTGTTTGTAATTCCTTGATTACTTGTCCACCTGATTTTGGTTTATTCTCAGGGGTCAAATCATCGGTAGCTATATTGTTTAGGTGATGTCTGAATGTGGTATCACCAGAAATAAAAGAATCTGTTATATGTGCAGGTAATCCTTGTGCGATTAATTCTTGTTGTAATTGTGCAAGTATGTTTTCATTCTGAGTTTCTTCAATAATGGGGTCTGTATCATCCATCAATTCATCTGGGAATTCAATAATAACACTATCAGACCATTCGCTATATACTTTTGTGTAAGGATATCCAGCCTCCGACATAGATCGCATACGTATTTCAACGTTCTCATTGTAGGATATTGATATCTCTACCTGATTGATATTTATAGCATCCGGGTCGTTTGGGTTTTCATCTAACCATATCGTTTTACCATTACTATCAACTTTTTTCTCCCTTATTTTTGGGATAGGCATATCAATCCATTTCGAGAACACAGCATTGCTTTTCTTACCCTCAGCGTTTTCGTATTGTTTTGTAGTACCTTCCGTTGATGAATTATCTCTCTTTAGATATCTATATTGAGTTTCAAGAGCTATAACCCCCTGTTCACCAGTTCTATTTGCTTCATCCATGAATCTGGATTCCGGGATATCAACAAACCCACGTACTCTATATTTTTTAGAAAAACTCTGTGTCTCTTTTACCCTTGACATTATATCGTTTACAAGGGTTGCATATTTGGTTGTTTCTGAAGACTTCTGTTGGTACAGTGTCTGCAATTCGGTCATTTTTGTGTTTCTCTCATTGCTGTTTTTATAATTGGCGTTACTTATCTCGTCCTTTTTTAGGTCAATAGCAGTATCCAAATTAGCAATACGAGATTTTATTTCTTCTTTTTCAGCATATTTTTTGCGGAGTGATTTGGTAGAACCTTCGTTTTCTTTGTGTGCATTTATATAATCCACACTAAAATCATCAACCGATAATGCTGGTGTATTTGGTGTCAGTGCATCAATAGATGGTGTTAAACCTTCTGATGTTAATAATTTGATACTCTTGCTTATATCCTGCACAGTATCATTGAAAAAATCTATAAGGTTAACATTGTTTTCTGGAGAATCAAAATCTATAAGGTCATTACTGTAATATCCAATACCATCACCCCAAGAAACATTAATAACACTCATGTTTGGGTTCAATGGTTTGAAAAACATTACTGTATATTCATCCTTAGAAACACCAACATTCACCAACATTTTTTCATCAAACTTTGAATTTATTATGAGTTGGCCTACTCCAATAGCAATCACTTGATGACCCTCTGTTCTTACTACAGACACTTCATCGGTGCTTGTATCTATGGTGCTGATTTTATATACTGTATTTCTATTTTCATTGCTTGCAACGATAAGTTCATCACCAACCTTCAAAGATATTTCTGCCATACCATTATCAACATCATTATAAACATGCTTGTTGAGCTTGTATATGTTGGTTTTTACCGGAACTTCTGTATTGTTTATTATTTTGTTTACTTCTTTTGTATAAACATCAAGAACATCGAATTCACCAGTAAATTTTGGGTTCTTCGGTGGCATATTAATAACCTCTTCATAATCAGTATAGGTTATATCCTGAGTAACCAAATCATCCATCAACTGATCGTGTGGGGTATTTATGTTGTTGATATTGTTGTTGAAATAATCAAGCTTTGTTGTGTTGTTTATATCAAGTATAAATCGTTTAACCAGAACCCTGCTGGTTCTGTCTTTGATTTTTCCAGTTAGATTGATGGAGGTATATAAATACGGGTTTATTAGATTTTCATTAGCCCTGTTGTTTATTTTTTTGAAGAATAATGGTTTTTCAATTTGTGATATAGGTTCTGGTTCGGCAGGTAATTCACTTGATATGATGATTTTCTTCTGACCATCTGGCAGAATAAGAGTAGCAGACCTCGCATTTATACCTGCTATAGCTGCTTGGTTCTGGGTTATTCTTTTCATTTCTGATAAGATATACCCATATGATGGCAACTCTAAAGTATGAGTTTCATCGTTTTCATCTACCCACTCAATTATGATTGCATCATCAGAAGAAGTGTAAAGCTCGGTGTATTTCTCAAGTATTTCTATTGCATTACCTTCTCTTCTTGCGTAATCCGCTAGTAGAGATGCAAGGGTGTTTCCTGTTTTGATATCATTACCCATTAGACCAGTAATTTTTATTATTTATTGACTAAATGGGTTGAAATGATTATACGAACTTAAGATGTGAAGTAAAATATAGGATTATGGCAATAATTCCTATTATGGACAAAACACCTGATACCCAACCAGATACCTTGGTTAGACCATCTGTTGTGTAGCCATGAGTTATTAACCCTATATGATGAAATTCAAAAAGAAGCAAATATGCAATACTCAATATCAGCAACATAACATACCAAATCACCATAAATGGAGACCACATTGCTGATATAAAATTGACATTTTTAATCCATGGTTTATTGTTGCTATTATATATGGTAAAGTGGGTATGTCCCGGAATGGTTAATATCACAGTATATTTTTTAGGTATGGCCATCCACCCATATGCAGCCAATTTAGTATAAAACCCCCAACCACCTTCGAATTCTCTATATTTCATGATGTGTGTATTGTACCGTCTTTATCTATGAAAAAATGTGTGGATACAGCCTTCCCAGAATTCATATAAAAACTTAAATGTTGTTCTTTAGGAATTGACGGAACGGTATGATGCAGCACGATTTGTGTTTTTTTCATGTGGTAAATAGTCTTGTGTAATGAAAGTCTTGGTATTTTATTTATATATAGCGATGATGGTTTCCCAATATATTACACATGACATGACACATTGACAGTCTGAGTCTCATGACATATTAATATGTCAAAATGTCATATTAGTTACGTGCCACATACTCCGGAACATTTGTTCCTAGCTTTCTTTGTTATATATGCCGTGAGGTCTTTTCCAATAAAGTTTGGCACGATCTTTGTAATATTTTAGGTAGGAACAATTAAAAACAATTATGAGATTAACAAATTCTAATATCATCGAACTCGCCAAGTATAAAGGTTGGAGTTATGAAGAACAACCATCGGAAGATATAATAAGCGAAGGTGCAATAGGTATCACCTTTGGTGCTGGTGTTTGGCACTGGTTCAAAATTTGTGGATTAGATGGTGAATTCAAAAATACTGTTAGTTATTGGCACAGTTATTCTTGTAACAACGGTCGCACCATGAGAGGTGTAAGAAAAGGTGTAAGGCTTGTTATAAGGTTAGAAAGTGAATATAAGAAGATGACAGAAAAAACCCAAAAATCATAATCATGATACAATTAACTGGAACAGCAGCTTGCACAATGAGAGACAAATTGATATCGTGTTGGTTAAACAAGGGTATTAGGTTATCTGAAATATCAGACAGGCTGACCAACATTGAAATACCTGATTGGTTAGAATCTCAAATAATATAAATGGTGCACTATCGTCAATATGATAGATGCACTTGTCCAGTAGAACAGGCCATGTATCAAGCGGTTTGTAATAAGATAGTGGATAAATTAATGAAAGAAGAACAATCAAAATATAAATAATATGATAAATTCATTAAACGAGCGTGTGGAAAAGAACAACAGGTTCTACGATTCCAAAATAGTAGCATTACAATATATGAAGGATATGTTTAGACTTCATGTTGAGGAACTAAAACGCATACTTCCATCATTGGAAGATACTCTTAAAAAAGAGGGGTTGACCATAATTAGTCTCAGTCCTTCTAAGACTGGTCATACTCATAATGAATGGAAAGATAGTGATTATCTAAAGGTTGATTTGGTGTGTAAACCAATCGGTGGTAAAATAAGATTAATAAAAGAATCTGGTGCTAAAAGTCATACTCGTATGTCTGAGAAAGCTAAGGCATTAGCACAATCCATAAGAGAGGGTACTGGTTTGGAATCGGTTATTATAAACATGTATTCCTTTAAATTAGACCCATCTAGGCCAGAAAAAAGAATTCTTGGTGATCCATGGATAAAATTAATCAGTGATAACAAGAAAGATGAAAAAATTCACGTTTAAGAAAGATGTTGCCACCGGAAGATATAGGTCTTTCGAATTAGCAAGTACCACAATAAAATTTGATAATAAAGAAGTTGGTTCAATAGGTGAATTAGGTGGTATAGGTTACAAGGGTAACGACATGGGAAAATTCAAAATATCTCTTATGGTGAAGAAAGAACCATTGGAAGCAGCAAAATCAAATTGTGATTGGAAAAATATAACATTCAAACACATATTTGAAACTGAACCAGCTGCTAGAGAATGGTTAATTTCCAATTGTGAAAAAATTCAAAAATCACTTAAATTAAGATATTTATGAAAAAAGTTATACTTACAAAAAAAGAATCAACACGTGGTTTCATATATCGTGTTTATTTTAAAGATGAAGAGGTTTACAAAAGCTCACCAACCCATAGAGAATATGTGGCCATTCTTCTTGATGAAAATTTTGTTCCAATGTATAGATATGGTCGTGTAGACCTTATTGGAAAAGGTGATAGCAGATTACATGTAATCAATCATTCTTATCCATATATGGCAGTATTGGATTCTATCAAAGACCTTCCAGTAATTCCACCAATACAACAAGTTTCATCGTTTGTTTTTGAAGTAAAGCCGGGATACCACCTTTTTGCTTCCGGTATAAGTGAAGCTGATGCTAGAGAATCTCTGAAACGCAACAAGAAACGCACATATGGTGTAAGTCTTATGCAGATTATTAAGGCCAAAGTTATTGAAACAAAACCATGGGGTCGCAAAAACTAAGACTATGAAAACAATATATTATAAAGATTATACAGGCAAATGGGTTAGAGATTTATCCTCAAAAAATGACGATGAATTAATTACTAGACTTGAGGTAGTCCGTAAGGGCTTTGCTCTGAATGGTAAGTGCGATATATTTACAGATATCTATTATCCTTTTTATACAAGGGTTTATCAGATTGGTAGAAATTACCATAAGGTAGAAATGTTCCGGAAATACACATCTGAAAATGGTGCGGAAATACTGGACGAAAAACTGGAATCTGGAAGAGCATCTGATATAATCAAAAGGGTACGTGACAGATTAACAGCCACACAATTAACAAAATTGAAAAACTTGATGAAACATTGCACCGATGGTATTATCATGCCAGATGGTGAATTCAAAAATAATTAACAATGAGATATTTTCAAACATTATTTGGGGGAGTGGTTGGCATCATGAGCGTTACCGATTTAGATGATAAAACTGTTATTGGTGTCATGCGTGGTGGAGGATTTAGTATACACAGAAAAGAACTGGAAGTATGTGCCAAATGTCACTTATTGCCCGATGATGAAACGTGTGATGAACATAATAAATAATATGATATGGAGAACACAAGAATAGCAAAGCAAGATGAACCACCATGTTCAACATGCGATGGATTTAACTCAAATAAAGATGTGTGTTTATCGGTTGATAGTGGGTTGATAAAGACCTTACCACATCATACATGTAGGTATCATTCTTTATTACGCATGAAGAAAAAACAGGAAGAGAATAATCGTGTTGCTAGATTAATTGCTGAAAATAGCCATTACGGTAAATTCGGAAATAAACAAAACCAATAAAAACAAACGTTATGAAAACCCTATTTGTAGTATTGTTTATGTTTTTATCTATAGCCAGTTTTTCGCAAAGTGATTTTATAGAACGAAGTGACACTGTTTTAACATATGGTTTCATCAAAGGTAGTACGGTAAAAGATTCTATTTATATAGTACAACGTATGGTGACCCACAAAAAAACAGGTACAAGCATAGTGTCAAAATATGAATTCTTCAAGACCGATGGAACTCATGCTGAAAATTTGAAATATGTGTTGTTTTTTGATGGAGAAAAATTTCACTGGATTAGGCCGGACGAATATGTTGAATATAAAAATAAAAAATCAATTCAAAAAGTATGGATATGAAAGTTTTAGAAGTAACTTGGTATACTAATGTAACAACAATAGGTATCATATTGGCCGAAAACACAGTGGGAGAAAAACATATATATGTTGGTCACGCTCCCGGAAACGATGAAACCCTTGATATCCAATATGTTATTGACCACGGCACAAAAACGAAATTCGATCAATTTATGAAACCTATGTTAAACCATATGGAGTTACAAATTGATAAATTTATTGAGTTTGTAGAAGAAAAAGGATATAATCCTATGAAAAAGAACTCGAAGCATAGGCCGGGCGAAGGATACAGTCCACCACCATACACATCTGCCGATTGGAAAACATTGAAAGAAGAGTTCACCAAAGACAAAAAAACATGAAAAAAGCAATGTTAATCATAACAACAGAAGATTTTAAAGTTATTAAAGCAATAGAGGGCAGTGGAAGCCGATATATTCCTCATGGTAGTGAAACGGTTTTTGATTGTAATGTGCGCCCTGCTACTGATGAAGATATAAAAACTGGTATAAAAGAATTGGGTCTGGCTGTTGATGTTGATAACAAGACCACAGACGAAGTAAAAGACGATATTATTACCATACTCCAAAAACATGGTAATATTATAGCCAATGGCCATGCAAAATGGGATGATGATAAATTTTACACTGAGTGGTATTACGAAATAGCAAATTAAAATGAATAAATTACAACAAGAAACATTTGATAAAGCATTTGATACGTGGTTGGAAAGTAGGCCACAAAAAATAAAAGATTTAGCTAAAAAATATCCTCCGGGCATGTATTAAATGAACGCTGGTGCTCCATATGGTATATCTTGTGAGGGTACTCTGGTACAACTACATTCATATAGTGAAGATGGTACAGTTGGTGTTATTGTTACGGCTCAAAACAAACTACCTGCTGCAATCCAGTATGAAAAGATGCTTAGTAACAAACATGGGAAAGATGCTGATGCTATGCATAAACAAGATATATTGGTGAGGATAGACCCAAAACATATGACACGTGTGGGTGTTAATTAAAAAAAGTCTAGCAAAATATCTTACTCAACTACATAAGATATTCTTCCCACCCTCCACCCTAACTACATCTTAGTATATTATTCTGGATATGGTTTCAAAATTTCTAGCCACTTTAGTTGAAGGTTGTTCATCTTTGATCTGACGATCTTCAATGTTCACCTTCACTATTTAAAGAGGGTTTCAAGAATATGACATACTGTCAGTAATTATTCAGAAAAACTTCTTTACGAATATATCATGACACGTTGTCAGTATGTAATTCACACATACCTTTTAAAACATTTGTCCCTAGGGACACCTAAAACATGACACAAGACCTTTCTCAGAAAAAGTTTGGCACGGTTTTTGCAATATTTTAGGTAGGAACAATTAAAAAATAAGACATGACAACTATTAAAGTTAAAAAATTATCAGACCGATTCAACACTTTCGAAGAATTAGCAAAATTCGTTAGAAACGGTCGTATAGTATTCGAGAAATCTGGTAGAGTGAGCTTTTTTAAAGAAGATTACATCCTACAAAAGGATACTATAATGAATCAAACAGACTATGGTTATAAATTTGAGACCGATAGTAGGTTATCCAGAGATGGTGTTCCAAGAACAAAGACTTTTCCTAAAGGAACAAAAACCAAACTAAATTATGACCCATATAATAATTATTATGTGTATGGTGTTGTTAAATCAGATGGGAAAAATGGTTCATATAGGTCTAATCACCATGAGACTTGGAAACAAGAAGAGGTCAATGCTGAATGGGAATTATGTAAGAAACTTTTTCCAAAAAATCATCTTGAATATAATTGCATAGGTAATTTTTATGCATGGGTTAAAAATGGTGTGGTAAAATTAAGTAATTAAAAATTGAAATGATGGCTGACTTTGATTTTTTATCAGATAAATTAAAAAAACTCTGTAAACCGAGAAAAACCAAACATGGGGAATTGGGGAAAGATTTATCAGCCTCAGTTGATAAAGAATTGTTTTTTCTTACCAATATATTTACAGATGGTAGTTTTTTGGGATTTTGGTCACATTCTCCTTGGGGTTTATGTCGTGACCAAGAGCAGGGTTGGGTTGTATTATCTCCAGAATTAGAGGTATTGGATACGTGTGAGACTAGGACATCAGGTAGGTCTGCTGGAAACAATTTCGCAAAATGGAGAAAAAGACAAACTATGGAACATGGTAAATCTCATAAGCTCATGGAAGAATTTGGAGAACATTATTTGAGGGATAGGGTTAGAACCCACAGAGGATTCCATTGTGGAGAATGCGGAAAAAGATTTTGACCTATAATAATAGAAAACATGAGTAAACCAAAACGATTTAATGTATCAATATCGGAATACAGGAAACACTTCAAAACTGATGATGAAATAGCTGAATAGGTATTCCTTAATGCTATGCGTATATTCAGAGCCTCCAGTAGTCTTTCATATCAAGAGGCATTGGAAAGATCGATAGACCAATTAGAAATGGATGTCAATGCAAAATGGTATGATGCATTAAGGTTCAGTTTGGTAGACCTCAATGAAAAATCTGATACCGAACTCAAAAAACAGCAAGAAGAGTTTGTAAAAAAGTACATATCACCACAATTCATATAATATGAAAGGTATTTGGATTTTTGGGATTATGTTGATGTTTTTTATAGCCATTGGTGCTGGTATCGCTATAATATACAGTGATGATGAACCAGAGGAAACAGAATTAATCCCGGAAATAGATAATAATTGTTATGATATGGTAGCCACCTTTGGTAATGGGTGGTCTTCTTTTAATGTAATATATGATTATTATGAATTTGATGGTGTTAGATACCTATTTTACCGGGATAGCACTTTCTATATGGAATTAACATTGAGAGAAGGTTATAATATGAGGGTTATTAAAAATGATTATAACTAAAGGAAAACCAACAACTGATACTAAGCAATTTTCTGTTAGTAAAGAAATATGCGATTGTGGACGATGTATTCCAGACCCAATGTTTACTATGAAATGTGCTAGAACTGGTAAATTTTTATCCGAACAATATGGAACATAAAAACATAGAAGAAAGAGCAGCAGAATTCATTAAAAAATGTCATGTGCTTAATGGTGTTTATGCTATAGAAGGTGGAGTAATCAACTTGGATAGTCTACTTATTGATTTCGTAAAAGAATGTAACAGAGACAAAAAAATAGATCACCAAATGCTTGATGAAAAAGAGGTATTAAACAATAAGATTATTGATGTCCATTTACATCACGATTCTGATGGTGATGAACTCCAATTACAACTTGATAATGGAAAACAAATAGAGATAAGTCTACATGATGAAGGTTATGTGCTTGTCCAAAGTGATTAATATAAAATAAATGTTATGAAAAGATTTAGTAGATATTTTTTAGTGTTCCTTGCGTGTTATGGATTTGTTTCTCTCATAAGCTGGTCAATTAATCCCGGTATGTGGAATGGATTCATGCGCTTTGTTGGTGTTTTATTTCTCATAATAATCATCATTACTTATTTCTGGAGAAAGAAATAATCATGGATGATGTGCATTATACAAAGTATACCGATCAGATATTGTTGATCTTTGATAAAGAGAACAGCAATAAACGAATATACACAAAAGAAGAAGTTGAAAAATTCTTGCCGGAATTGAATAAACGTGCACCTATATTCGGTGTTCCATTAGATAAAGTGGATGATTTCCCAAATACAATACCACTTGCTGATGTAACTCATTCTGCTGGAAATTTTAGCATAATTGACAATATACTTCTTGGCGATGTTGCATTATCTGATGATTTTGATATTAAGGAAGTTGTATTCAGACCCCGTATAATTGGTACTGTGAACGATGACTTAACTGTGTCTATCGACAAAATACTATCTATTGATATGATTCGAGCCGATACTGATTCGTTCAGAAATATATTAACAGAAAGGAAACGGGATGCATTTATCAATAATTTCTTAAAAGATAGGTGTATTGATAAATATGTATATGGTAAAAATCATGAAGTAATTGATCTTATGGTTGTATTTCAGAAATTTATAGAAGAGGCCAAAACCAAATTGTCTGATATCACATAAGAGAAATTACATTTTGATTACTTCACGTATCCGACTAACTGGAATATTAGTTTATAAATAATTGTTATGGATGTTGATACTTTAAAAAAAGAGCTTAAGTTAGCAGAAGATAGGTATATATTGGAATGTGGTACACTAATAATGAAGTGGGTAATGTCCAACAACGAATTCAATGTTGGTGATTTCGTAAGATGTGTGCTCGGAATTATAAAAGTAGATAAAGTGTTTTTTAAAGAAGGGCATGGTGAATTCAGTATTGTATATCACGGATATCGATACAGACAAGATGGTAAAACTCTAATACCAGTAACATCTAAGGAAAATCGTGGTGTATTCCATCAGGAAATATGCAAGCGTGTAGACACGACTGATATGGATATAAAACCTAGGTAAATATAAACATGATAAATAAACTACGATAGGTTTTTTCATGTTATTTAATTTGGTTAGGAAAGCCGACTTATATAAGTCGGCTTTTTTGTTTATATACATTTCAGTCGTGTTTCAG
>Ga0307422_1000089_pt1 | contig 49554 bp, 51 predicted proteins | sample SalMarWE160290MG_FD_202153 | JGI IMG/M metagenome (GOLD analysis project Ga0307422, IMG submission 202153) | Salt marsh sediment microbial communities from the Plum Island Ecosystem LTER, Massachusetts, United States - WE1602-90 | ecosystem: Environmental > Aquatic > Marine > Intertidal zone >...
GGGAGCACGCTCCCCCCGGAAGAGAAAAGCAGCGCTCTTTTAATAATGGAAAATTAGTATTAACCTTGCATAAAAGTGGTATACTTTTGAAATGAAATAGTGGTATGGTTTTCAAGTGAAGGAAACAAACGATCTCATGGTTTGGTTTATTTAGATGATTAATTAAATAGATGGCTTTATTAGGCAATTTAATAAGAATCTATCTCATAACTAAATTAATTAGAAGGTCACTTTATTATAAAATAACATATAATCGAATGTAAGTTAAAAAAAATATTACAGCTGTCAAAAAAATTAAAAAAAAATAGCTTCTTTGGGATAAGTCATTTTTTTGTTATTCTTATATTTTTGCTTGGTTTTTTTAAAATTATCAATCATGCAAAACAGTTGACTATATTTATTTTATTCATTAAAATTATTAATAAACAACACTTTAAATTTAATTTTAAGGCCGACTATTTATATTTTGAATAATGACAGGGGAATATTTTTATTTGATTTAATTTCGTACGCTTGTTTACCAATTAGTTTTTATGTCTTTTTTTCTAATATTCAGATTTTAATAGGTATTTTTATTTTCAAAATTTTCCTAATGAAAACAAAATTTTTATCAGTAGTTATCCCGGCTTACAATGAAGAACGTACAATAGTTGATATTCTGGAGATTGTCAGAGTGGTTGAATTACCAGGTATTGAAAAGGAGTATATTATTGTTAATGATTGTTCAACCGACCGTACAAAAGAAATCGTTGAAGACTATATCAAAAAACATCCGGAGTTACGTATGACTTTTTACAGTCAACCAAAGAATATGGGAAAGGGAGCAGCACTGCACAAGAGGATTGAACTGGCGAAAGGGGATTATCTGATTATTCAGGATGCCGATCTTGAATATGATCCCAGGGAGTATGTAGTTCTTTTAAAGCCCATACTGGAGGGACATGCTGATGTTGTATACGGTTCGAGGTTTATGGGGAACAATCCGCATCGCATTCTTTTTTTCTGGCATACCATCGGAAACAGGTTTCTGACGTTTTTGTCGAATGCTTTCACGAATTTGAACCTGACCGATATGGAAACCTGTTACAAAATGTTCCGGACAGAAATTATTCAACAGTTATTACTAAAAGAAAAACGTTTTGGATTTGAACCCGAAGTTACGGCAAAAGTGTCTCGTATTCCCGCCGTCAGGATATATGAAGTGGGGATTTCTTATTATGGAAGAACATACGAGGAAGGAAAAAAGATCAACTGGAAAGATGGTTTAAGGGCTATTTATTGCACATAAAATATAATATTTTTTCACGAAAAGTTTTAAAGAATGAATAAAGACAGAAAGATCAATGTGCTTGCTATAAGCATCCTGGTTGTTGTATTTATTTTTTTTCTGATCATTCTTTTTGTTTCAGAGGGTTTTTATGGTGGAGGCGATAATCTGACACATTACCGCTTTTCACGGTATGCCTATATATATCCTGAATTTTTGGTTCATCACTGGGCAAAACCTTTATTTACATTGATATCCTTTCCGTTCGCCCAGTTTGGATTTGCTGGTGTGCAGATCATGAACGTTCTGTTTGGTGTTGCTTCATCATTCCTTTGTTATATGATAGCCAGGAAATTAAGGTATAATTATTCCCCGGTGGTTATTATTTTTCTCTGTTTTACTCCTATTTATACAATTATTATGTATTCAGGCATGACGGAGATCATGTTCGGTTTTATTTGTATTCTGTCCAGTTATTTGTTTATATCAAAACGGTATAAAACCTCCTCTGCCGTTATTGGTTTTTCTCCTTTTGTTAGGACAGAAGGCATTTTTATGGTTCCTGTTTTTGGATTAGCTCTTTTATTAAAAAAAAAATATATTGCTATTCCATTTTTGGTGTTGGCATTTGTATTGTATAGCATTATTGGTTTTTTTCATTATCATGATATTTTCTGGCTGATCACGAAAATGCCTTACCGGGGGGCTACTGAATTGTATGGTACAGGCCATCTTGATCATTACTTTGCTTCGGCAAAAACCTATTTGGGTTTGCCTGTTGCATTTTTATTGATCACGGGGATCATACATGTTTTCATTTCTTTTTTCAGAAAAAAGAATAGGTCTTATGACGAATTAGTGGTTGTTATTACTCCTTTTCTTATATATTTTACAGCGCATGTGTTGATGTGGTATACGGGCATTGGAAATTCAGATGGTGAAACCAGGTATATGGCAGCGATCATACCTTATGTTGCTTTGCTTAATTTAAAGGGAATTAACGGTATTCTTGATATTATCCATCAATTCATACGCAATAGATTTATTGATTATGTGATTATTCTGTTTGTTGCCGTTGTAATTATGTATATGCCGTTCAAGAGCTACAGGATACCTACAACACTTCAGGGTTCGCAAAAAGTGATCAGGCAAAGTGCTGAATGGATGAAATCTGAAGAGCTGGCTCAACGGAAGGTATATTATTATGATCCCGACTATATATATTTTTTAGACTTTAATCCTTTTGATGAGAAACAGGCCCATGAATTTGTTTATGATCCCAAAGCCCCTCATAAAGGTATTGAGATTGGTGCACTGGTGTTGTGGGAGGCCCATTATACTCCAAATTGCAGATTAAAAAAAGAAACCATGGTCGGGAGTCCGTACTTCAGGCTGCTGAAAACTTTTAAACCGGATCATTCCTTTCAGGTATTTGGTCGTGATTATGAGGTGTGTATTTTTGAACGAATATTATATGAGGAAGATAATACCAAACCGGACTAAACCGCGAACCGGTTGGTTCAAAACTATAAAACTCACGTTTTCGAAATGAAACAGGGGATTCAGTCTTTTTCTTTTTTTTCCAGTTTATATTTACCCTTTCGGGCAGCGTTATAATCCAGGGGTTCGAGATACCATTCAAAGTTTTCCGGCTGTTTAAGTTTGAGGAATGATTTCCAGTAGGCTTCTTTGCTCATGGAATCCCAGTGAATAGAGCCATAACGGTATTGCATTGTATTAAAAATATTCAGAGAAAGAAATAGGAACAGAAAAACAAGATACCCGATCCGGATAAATTTTTTTTGAGATAGAAAATAAGTAGTGATTGCACCAAGCGGGATTGCCATTATAGCATAGGAATCAATAAAAGCTCTTAAGCCGAAGGAACCTCCATACCACCAGCTCCACCAGGAACTGATCACGTAAATATTTAAAACAACAAAGATAAAAACCGGGATAAAAGCTCCTTTTACATATTTTCTTAACAGAAAAAGTCCGCATATTGACACAAACATCAAAGGAGTATATACAAACCAACCTTTACGATAGCTGAACAGGACTTTGATGATCCGTGGATTGTTAAAGAAAAACCTTTCATCCGAACCATATGAATAATAGAACCATTGATCTGTTATATGTTTCCAGTAGCTTAATTGGGGTAACCATATTAAAAATGCGACGAAAATGGTTATAAATACAGCATATTTCTTCTTCCACAGGAAAAATATTCTGTTCTTAAAAGATCTATAGTCAGTAACCCCCCAGAAAAGATATACTGTAATTATCAATATATTTGTCGGACGGATCAATACGATAAGTCCGCCAACAAGTCCTAAAAGTGCAGCAATCAATAGTTTGGGCCCTTGATACCATTTAATCACCAGGTATAAGAAAATACTTATCAGGGAAAAACTATAAGCATGTGACATTGTGGGTTCGGTAGTTGTATAACAATAAAGATTAGTTGCCAGTGTTGTTGTTAACAGTACTATTGAAACTACCTGATCATTAAAATATCTTTTCAATACTTTTCGCAGGAATATTAATCCTGTTGCGAGGTAGAAAACCGAACTCATCACAAGAAAAAACTTATAAGTAGATGAGAATCCATAAGCGTTCTCCGGACTGGTTATAAGGGTATATCCATGAGCAAGTAAAAAAAATGGCATATACATGAAAGACATTCCCATGCTTGTCATAATTATACGATTGCCATTGGGTGTTTTCTTCGGCCAGTATATTCCTTTGTGATATTCTTTTCCCTTATCCAAAAAATCGAGTTCGATATCATGATGGATAAATGTGGCTGGAAGGTAAGAGTAATACGAAACCACATCCCACAGAATGACCTTATTTGGCCGGTTCCAGTCGGATAAATTAAAATTTCGCCAAATGATTACGGTCAGGATAATAATTATAGCAAGCTTTGAATATTGTATTTTATGGTTTCGGTAAAACTTCATTTACGATTTATATTATTATTATACAGGCCAAAAAAATTATTCATAATTATTATTTATTTCAAAAAGCATTTCACCTGTTTGCTCGTTTTTGAATAGGCAACGAACCTCGCAGTCAGGTTCATTTTCCAATAGAGTAATAAAATTATTTCTGATGTTTTGATTAAACCTGTTCAGAATAACGAGAATTCTTTCATGTTTATTGAGCAAATCATTCAAACAGTTTCTGTTATCATTCCAATTAAGAAAAGTGTTCCAGCTGACCTTATGAAAATACCGGCCGGGATAAATGTCATTCAATGTTTTTTTTATCTCCGGTTGATATTTAGGATTAACATACAGATGGCCGAACCAAAGGGCTAATTCTTTAACGGAGCACCAACCATCTGATGAAATAATAACTGCATGATAATCTCGCAGATGACCAATAAATTCAACAGTTTTTAAACGGTTATTAATTTTTTCTTCCCTCAGTTTGCTGTAATGTTTAAATGTGTTGAAGCTGGGAATTAATGCGAGTATCGCAATAATGCTGTATAATAAAGCCCTGGAAGGATATCTGTTTTTGATCTTGATTGCTTCCAGCAGGATTTCCACAATAAGAAAGTAATTGAAACAAACAAGAAGCATGGCCGGTATTAAGTAATGGGGACCGTAATGTTTAGCCGAAAAAAACAGGATCAGGCTGAAAGAAATGAAAACACCATACAATAATCTTAGTGTTAAAACCGATATTCTTTTCTTTAATAATGGTAACTGAAAAATAATTATAGAAATAAATGTCAATATATAGGGATAAAAAATAAATCTGAACTGATTGTATATGTTAATGATATTTATCCGAAAAGTTTCTAAATCAAGAAAAGACGGAGTTCCTTCCCCATATTTTCCAGAGTAGACAAACAAATCTTTTAACCATTGAAAAAGATAGTTAAGGTTAAAAAGTACCGGGAAAGCGAAAATAAAAAATGCTATTACAGTATATAGTAGGAATTTTAGTATGTTTTTATAATTACTTAATGCAAAAACAGGAATGATAATAAGCGGTATGAATGTAAACTTTACAGCCACTGATAAACCACAAATAATGCCCAGGATAAGTTCTTTGTATCTGAAAATTCTTGATTGTTCATTAGTATAGTAAAAGATGACAAGAAAAGTTATCAGTAACTGAATTACCGGAACAAACAGTGATTCGGGAATAACACGCTCCACTATTGTTAGCTGGGGTTCGCTGATAAAAGGTGATAGTTGAATAAATATGCTCAGGAATATTTTACCGGTTCTTAGAAAGATCAGAAGCCCCGATGAATAAAGTACAATAGATGAAAGCACTATTATTGTATAGTTTATTACTTTCAAATAATATTCAGGATTACTTAATACATCCTTAACAAAGGGATCCTTTCCGTTAAATAAATGAGTTACTCTGGTTATAATAGCCACCATGACCTGTAAAGGAGTGCCGGGGTGATCCAGATGGGTAATGATAAAATTTAGCCTGGCCATACATAATCCATTATATAGATAGCAATATTCCGGATCGATATTTCGCAAGTAATATGGCCCGTTAACGGAATATAAATAAAAGCCGGTTAAAGCAAGTAGCAGTGGAAGTAAGAGCAAGATGAAATAACCGGGATTTTTCATAGAAAAACGCATGTCAACTTAATTTTAGGAGGCCATATTTGAATATTGTCCATAATATTCGAAAAGCGTCAATAGTTTTAAATTTTTTCCCCTCACCCAGATTTCTGGGGTAATAACGTACCGGGACTTCAGCTACATTATTGCGCTTAATCCTCAAAGCCTTCAATATCATTTCTGCTTCAATGCCGAATCTGTTTTCTTTCAGTTCGATTTTTTCGGCAAGATCCCTGTGTATTAATTTATAGCCGCAGGCCATATCTGTCAGCTTAACATTAACAAGGATTGAGGTTAAAAATGTAAAAAACCGGTTTGCCAAATACCGGCGATACGAAAAAACCGGCCTTACTATTCCGGGTATATATCTTGATCCGTTAATGAATTCCACTCCCAGTTCATGCATAGCGATCAGCATGGCGGGAATATCATCCGGCGTAAGTTCAAGATCTGCATCCTGAATAAGGAACACATTTCCTTTAGCGGCTTCAAAACCTTTCCTGACGGCAGCTCCTTTTCCCTTGTTTATATTTTGATTCAACAGGTGATGATTAGGTTTATTTTTTATGTATTCATTTACAATATGTGATGAATCATCAGTTGAACAATCATTTACAATGATTATTTCAGTTGATTTTACGAAAGGAGGAAAATCCAGGCCCTCAATTTTTTTCAAAACCTTAATGATAAATTCTTCTTCGTTAAACAGAGGTATGATAATGCTGAGGTTCATCTGTCAAATATCCTGTTATTATTGTTAAGTTCCGGGATCGTCTTCCCTTGTGAAACGGTAAATATATTCATTCGTATGTTCATTCTGATAATATATATGATACTTATAGGATGTATATCCCAGAACTATATCTTCTTTTATTTCAAAATTTATTTTGCCAATATATAAATAAAAATCATGATATTTTTTTTTGAATCTTTCAATGTCAAAATGATTTCCCCATACAAAATAAGCATTTTTCCAGGGCAGATAAAAATAAGTATCCGGATAATACTTTTTAATCGATCGCCCGAATTCGTATCGGTGTTTTCCACTGTAGAAATATCCCATGATCAGACCCCTTTCAACAAATGGCCCCCTGTAATTTTCCGGGACAATAACTATTGGCTTGCCAGTAAGGTTTCTGTTTACAAATTCGAGTGTTTCAACACGTTCATTCAGCCGGGCAACTCTTCCCGAATAGTTTTTAATAAGCTTTGTTCCGGTAATGAACAAAAGTACCGTTATGATTACAGATAAAAAAACTGTTTCATATGCCCTGTATATTGCCGGTTGTTTTTTATTAAAGATTAGTTTTATGAGTAATAGTATGCTGATGGATGATAAATATTGTGCGGGCACCATATAATGAAAAGCAAAATGTTTTGCCACAATTATAAACTGAACTATAATGGCAATTTGGATTCCCAGTAAAGCCCTGAAAATATGCAGCTTTCTTTTCTCTCTATTAAAAGATATGACTAATAATGTGATGACTGATAATATCAGTATGATAATCAGTATTTTATTATCGATAAACAGGTTGTGAAGATTGTGTTTAAAACCGGTAATATTGATGATATCCTTTTCTCCCTGCCCGTACCTGCCACTATGAATAAATAGAGATGTTACCCAGTCCCCGAATTCATTGAATTTGGTCAGTAATGGGAATGAAAAAACAAAGAATGAAAGAAAGGTGAACAGTATATATTTTATTTTATTATACCATCCTTTCAACAATACTATGGGAATAAATAGCAAAGGAAGGTATGTTATTTTTATCGAAAGCCCCAATCCGGAAATAAGGGAAAAAATAATGACATGCCTTAAACCGGTAGTTTTATCGTTTTCACAGTATACTATAATGTAATAAATCATTAATATACATGCAATTCCAATTATTGATTCAGGTATAACCCTGCCTAATACAGTTATTGTAAGTATGGCGAAAAATGGAGAAGATTGTATAAATAATGAATAAATCAAACGGTGATATTTTCTGTATAGCAGAAGTCCGGCAATGTATAATACAACACCATTCAAAAGAATGGTGGAAATATTCGTATATTTTAAATGAACTTCCGGGAAAAGGATAATACATTCAGAATAGGAATGACCGGTGTGAAATACATGAATTATCCGTGAAATAAAGGCGATTAATATCTGAAGAGGCGTGCCCGGATGATCAATGTGACCCAGATCAATTTTTAACTGACCAAGTAAAGCCCCGTTGAACAAATATGCATATTCAGGATCAATTGTTGTAAGGTAATAGTATCCAATTGCATTATGAAACAGTATGCCTGAAAGAACTACTAATATCGGGATAATCCCGGGTAGGATATAGGTAAAAGCTTTGTTCATCACGTGAGTACTAAGAAAAAAACAGTTAATGAGATAAACTAAGAGAAATTAATGATACTATTTTTGAAAAGGAAAATAAAATAAATAACAATTTTATTCTATTATCTATTAATAACATTTTAAACGAATGTAACTTTTTTAGCCATGTCCACAGGAGAAAAACTCACTATGCATAAGACAAAAAAAAAATAATACTTTTGTACGAACAAATAAGGAATAAATATATTATTTTATTTTTGGTTTTATGAAACACGTCCTGAAAATTAATGGTCTTTTGGCCTGTTTTTTAGCGCTATTGAGCAGTTGCACACAAAAGGGTTCGGATCATACAGCAGATCCTGAATTTACAATTTCATGTGATGCCGAGAATGGCAATGAAGACACACAATCCTTTATCAATGGACAGGGATACGAATTTGGCAATTTCAATACCCAATCCGGCAGGGTTTCCAGGTCGGGAAATTACTCAGTGATGCTCACTCCTGACCAGCCTTACGGGATGACCATTACTATTGGGGATATTCAGCCGGATGAATATTACCGGATATCCGTATGGCGTTACGGGAGTAATGATGAAGGAATTCTGGTTGCCGACGGGGTGGATGATGAAGCTTATTACGGGAATAATGACGGTTTCGGGATGTCAGAGGATGGCTGGGAGAAAATCACGCTGGATGTGTTTACACCGCCAATAAATAAATATGACAAATTAAAGATATATTGCTGGAATAAAGGTAAGGACACAATATTTTTTGATGACCTTAAAATTGAACGGTTGCCGGAGAAAACATACCCGGAGTATGAACAAAAAGCACTTGAACTGTTAATTGAACAGGAGGGATATGACCAGCTGTATGCAAAAAGAAAACAGGCTTTCGAAAGGGGTGTTCTGGTTACCGAGAGTGGCGATTATGTTAAGGTTAAGTTGAAGTATGGGGCAGATACCCTGAAGGCAAAAGTGCGGCTGAAAGGTGACTGGCTGGATCATTTGCAGGGGCAAAAATGGTCGTTCCGGGTGAAGATGAGAAAAGACGATTCGTGGAAAGGGATGCGTACATTTAATATCCAGACTCCCTTATCCAGGGGATATTTGCATGAATGGACGGCCCATGAGCTATTATTGCAGGAAGATGTGTTAACGACCAGGTACGGATTTGTTCCTGTAAAACTGAACGGTAAGAGCCTGGGCATTTATGCTTATGAGGAACATTTTGACAGGCATTTGCTGGAACGTAACAAGCGGCGGGAAGCTCCCATAATGAAACTCTCGGAAGATTTTTTCTGGCAAATACAAAAAGACCACTCAAATGAAAACCACTTTTATAATGCTCCCTGTGCACAGATTGCCCTGATCGAGCCTTTCAAGGAGAATCGCATCCAAGGATCACCAGAGTTGTACGGGGCTTTTCTTAACGGCCAGGACCTTATCGAAGGTTATCGTAACGGGACTGCAAGTGTTACTGATGTTTTTGAGATTGATCAGCTTGCAAAATATTATGCATTAACCGAGGTGCTTATGGCTTTTCATGGTTTTATATGGCACAATATCCGGTTTTATATTAACCCGGTTACCAGCAAGCTGGAACCTATTGCTTATGATTGCTATGCTTCGGAAAATACAGATAAAAGGTTTAACGGCTCTTTTTTCGGACTGGAAGTATATAAAGGGTTGAAAATGAGTAAGGACCTTTTGTTGTTTGCCACTGCTTTTGAAAATAAGGAGTTTACCGAACGGTATTTACATTTTTTACAAAAGTATTCAGATGAACAGTTTCTTAAAGAGTTTAAAACCATTATTGATTCCGGCCTGCAGGCATATGAAAAGCAATTAAAGAAAGAGTTTCAATCTTATTCATACAACTACGATAGTATTATTGCAAATGCGGAAGATTTGAGGGAAAACCTGGCATTTCTTGCCAATAATGAACAGCTGTTAAACAAAGAGTTGGACATCAGATCAAAACTAAATGAGGCAGTAAGTACCGACACCATTCAATACCCGGCAGACCTTGCACCTTATTTGATCAAGTGTTATAAAGAAAATGATAAAAATGTATACGAGATCAGGAATTTTCTTAACTCACCGGTCAGGGCGGTAAAATATTCATATGGTGGCGGAAGGGAGGTCATGATCGGTAAGAAGGTCGTTATTCCTGCCAAAGGTAAGCGAATAGTGAGTTTTGATCAGGATAATATGGATGATATTGATCAGATATATTTTGAGACCGGGTATCTGAATGATCCGGTACCCGGGATGGTTATGCCCTGGAGGGCCCCTCGCCGGTTTAAAGTAAGGGATAATGCACTGACAGGCAATATGGATATTATACGTAAATTATTCAATGTATCCGGAAATAAGATAATGATAAACAGCAATGTGACAGTCCAGAAAACCATCCTTATTCCTGAAGGATATGAGGTGCATTTCTCTTCCGGTGCAGCACTTGACCTTACACGCGGGGCTGCTTTTATTTCCTATTCACCGGTATATATGAAAGGCACCCGGGATAATCCTGTCAGGGTCCACTCAGGTGATGGCACGGGAATGGGCTTTATCGTTTTGCAGGCCGGAAAAAGATCCTTGTTAAATAATGTGCGTTTTGAACAGCTGAATACACTTGATATGGATGGCTGGACACTCACCGGTGGGGTGAGTTTTTACGAATCGGATGTAGATATGGATAATGTTTGGTTTACGGATAACCGGTGTGAAGATGCACTGAATATAATCCTGTCAGATTTTTATATGAACAATTGCCGGTTTGATAATATTTTTTCAGATGCCTTTGATTCGGATTTTGGTACGGGGACATTAAAAAATTCGTTTTTTCGCGATTGTGGCAATGATGCCATTGATTTTTCGGGCAGCGTAGTGGATATATCGGATTGCAAAATTGTAAATGTTACAGATAAAGGAATAAGCTCCGGTGAACGGTCTGAACTCTATGTGTCGAATGTTTCTGTAAAAGGGGCAAAAATCGGGGTAGCTTCAAAGGACCTGAGTCTGACGGAGTTAAATAACATAACACTCGAAAATTGCAGGTATGGAATTATCGCGTTTAAAAAGAAAGCTGAATTTGGCCCTGCAAAGGTGATCCTTAATGACAGAAAAATGAAAAACATTCATGAAATATTCATAATAGAAGAGGGATCGGTGTTACTTGATAATGATAATTCCATAAGAGGAACAGAGGATGATGTGGCCGATATGTTTTACTTATAGGAAAACAGCTGCTCTCCTTTATGCCTGGTTGCTGATAGGCTTTGTTTGTGCCTGTGACCGGGAGGAGGTTAAGCCGGAACAAGAAACGCAAAGAGAATATTCATTTTTTGTGGCAGGACATGTTTATGGAACTCCGGGGCTGGAACAAACGGGGATTTATCCCCTGTTTGTAAATAATTTTGAGTTGATCAATACCGATACGCTGATCCGTTTCGGTATCCTTCCGGGGGATATTACCAAAGAAGGTTTACCGGAAGAATGGAATGCTGTTGAAGATGATTTATCATTTTTAAATTGTACTACCTATTTCGTTGCCGGGAATCATGATATGAAAAACCGGGAATTGTTCGAAGAACGATATGGAAGAACGTATTATTCTTTTCGCTGTAATAATGATATTTTTATTGTGCTGGATCCGAATATTGACAACTGGAATATTTCAGGTAAACAACTGGAATTTCTGGAGGGTGTTATTATTAATCAGGATTCACAAATAAGGAATATTTTTGTATGTTTTCATCAGCTTTTGTGGTGGGATGAGGATAATATTTACAGCAAGATTAAACCGAATTCGTTTTCAGGTAGGGCAGATACGATCAATTTTTGGACAGAAATTGAACCGGTTTTTCATGATCTTTCGCCGGATATTTCTGTATACATGTTTGCCGGTGATGTAGGTGCAGCATACTGGAGTGCCGATTATATGTACCATCACTATGATAACATCACCTTTATCGCTACAGGCATGGGAGAGGGGGAGGGTGATAATTTTGTTATTGCCGATGTTTACGATGATGGCACTGTAGATTTCCGGCTGATCTTCCTTAATGGTGAACCGCCCGGTTATCCGGGTGACCTGGAAGATTTTGTTCTGCCCTGATATGTCTGCCCTTACCGGGAGGGTTACCGGCTGGCTAAAAGCTTTTTATTTACAAAATACCTGATATATAAAATTCAATGCATAGTTTTAGAAGCAGGATTACTCCTGTTATTGGTATTCTGATTATAGCAATAGTCGCCTACTGGCCAATTTCCATGTTTATCTGTACTCTGAAATGGGATATGCTTTCGGTGGTATTGCCCTTTCGTTATTATGCCGGCGAGTGCATTAACAATGGTATTTTTCCGTTGTGGAACCCATACATACTGACCGGATATCCGGTGCATACCGATTTGCAGCTTCCTTTATGGTCTCAGGAGGTATGGATCGCTGGACTGTTCGGCGGTTATTCCATTTATACATTGCATGTGCTTTTCATTATTTACATATTCCTGGCGGGGTACGGTATGTACCGACTTGTTTATTATTTTAATCAAAACCGGGGAGCAGCCTTTGTCTCCGGTGCCGTTTTCATGATGAGCGGGTATTTTATCGGCCACGGCCAGGCTATGTTTGCTATAATTGGCGCTGCTTTTGTTCCCTGGATCGTGTATTTCTTTCTCCAGAATATGGACAGCCCCTCGCTACTTAACACGCTGATTCTTGCCGTTTTTTTGTTTTTCCAGGTTACAGGCGGTTATCAGACCATGACTATTATTACGGGCTACCTGCTGGCAATCATGTTAGTTTATTATCTTATCAGAAAAGGCGGTAATCCTTCATGGCGCATTAAAACCTTTAAATTTCTTATGTTGCTTGCTTTTATCGGGACGGGTCTTTGCCTTGTCCTGATCATCCCGGTCATCCAGGTCGGAAGTTATACCGGCCGGCTGTCAGAAGGACTTGCATACGAACAGGCGATCGTTCATTCATTTACCCTGCCGTCTTTACTGTCTGTTATGCTGCCTTTTGCCACGGCAAAGAACAGTGAGTTGTTCCAAACCGACCTGTCGATGAGGAATCTTTATTTCGGAATTGTTTTTCTGATATTTTTCCTGCATTCACTTCGTTTCAGTAAAAAAGGAGCGGAGGTTGTCATTTTGTTGTTCGGATTGTTCTGTCTGCTGGTCTCGCTCGGACCGGTTCTGCCCCTGCATAAACTGTTGTATGACCATGTACCTCTCATCAACCGGTTCAGGATGCCGGCCTATTTCTCTTTTTTCGCCCTGTTTGCCTTTGTATTGTCCACGGGGATCCATCTTCCGCGTTCCATTCAACTTACCAGGAGCCGTAAATCTGCAATCCTGGCATTTACCGGATCAGTGTTCCTTATTGTTTTTGTGCTGATCATATACGCTCATGTGCACCAGTCTGCTGAACAGACCATTACCGGTCTTTTGAAACAGGATATAACTGCTTTTCTGAATCAGGCATCATTTTTTCATCACGTTAAGTTAAACGGGTGCATTCAACTTATTCTGCTGGGCATGCTCTTTTCTTTATTAATGTTCTACAGGAAAAGAAGATACTTTTCTCGTTTGGTATACGGACTGATTCTTTTTGATCTCTTTATTGCCGTTAACCTGAACAGCTATTACACTGTTTTTTCTTTGAATAAACCTCGTGAAATTGCAGAATATATGAACAGCCAGCCTGAAGGATTCCCTATACCTGATGACACCCCTGTAATAAAAAATTCGGATGAGTACCTGAAAAATGATATTCTTTGGCGAAATATGGGCATTTATGAAAAGAAAATTTCCTTTGATGCCTTTACTTCTTTCCTTATCGATCCATATTATTTTCTGGCTGATAGCTTTCCCGGCCTGAAAAGGTCAGTGCTGAATCATCCGCCTCTTTATTTGGCACGGGAGCTTCGGCCTTATAAAATGCTCAGCCAGGAAGGATATATGTATGATGACGATGTAATATATGTACATGATTCGGTATTGAGAAAATACAACCAGGCCTTTAAAAGAGATTTGTCCGATGCTGAAGTGTATTTTCTTTCTTTTTCACCTCATGAGAGCAAAGTATATTTCCAATCCGACACAGCAAGCATCCTGACTTTTCTGCAGTTAGATTATACAGGCTGGAGTGTCTTGGTTGATGGTAAACCAGCCAATCATTTTACATCGGATTTCATGTATATCTCCGCTGTGATTCCAGCGGGATCACATACAATTACATACAAATATGAAAATAACCCGGTTGTAACAGCATTTATTTTTTCGTATTCACTGTTTTTTTTGCTTTTACTGTTGATCGTCTGGGTACTTTTTAAAAAACGGTCGTCTGCTACGGCTTTATGGATTTCTTTCGGACTGCTGTCCATTACGGTCATACTGGTTTGTTGTTTTTTATCCCGGAAAACCATATCCCAGCGGCAGTTATACGATTACCGGCTGCTTGCCCGGGAAATGGGAAAAATGGCCGATGAAGAGGATAATGATATTTTATGGGTTGTTAACCTGGATGATACCATTTCGTTCAATGATCTGCTTTCTTCTGGTATTCGTGATCATATCATCTATCAACGCTTTAATAATACAGGTGATTTGGGGGGATTATTCGATATCGTCAGGTCAACGGAATATGATAAATTCGGGTATGTGAATGTTAATTTATACAGTCCGGAAAAGGTTATAGGACTGATCAAGGAGCAGTTTTCCTGTTTGGACTATGAAACCAAAACCCGTTTTGGGGGTCTGATGGTTTTTTCACATACGGATACCTGTAATGAACGTGTCCCTCTTTTTTCATCATGCAACGATTATACCTCAGCAAACCCTTATTGGCCTGACTTTGAACCGGAGGATACGGTATATCCTGAATGTTCAGATAAGATGGGGTGTGAAAAGATAGATTCACTGCAACTTTTCAGCTCTGCATTTAAGCAGCCCTTTGAAGTCCTTTCCGGAGGCAAAGATATAAATATCGTGATTTCTGCTGATGTGTTGCTGAAAGAAGGTGCTGCCCCTTTGCTTGCTTTTGAGGTCAGGAATAAAAAAGGTCGGGCATATCAATGGGAATATCTGGATATACGTTCATTTACTGGTGGAGAGGCAGGTTGGCAGAAAGCAGTGCATGTGGTCACTGAGACAAGCAATATATCTCCTGATGATATTATCGTAATATATTTTTTTAATAAGAACCGGGATACTTTTTTTGTTGATAATTTTATGATCAAAACATTTTACACCCGGTCATTGCCTTAGTCAGGCCCCTGTTAACATTACCGCGATATCGGCTGGGCAAAGGATTTTACATCTTCACCACGGATCTCTTTATCGCAGAGGATGATCAGACGTTCCAGCACATTGCGGAATTCACGGATATTGCCGGTCCAGGTGATCTTTTTCAGCTCGTCAATAGCATCATCTGTAATGTGTTTTTTGGGTTGGCCGTATTCGGCGCATATAAGATCATTAAAATGACCCGCGAGCAGGGGTATATCTTCAAGCCTTTCGTTCAGGGATGGTACATGGATCAGTATAACGCTTAGCCTGTGGTACAGGTCCTCGCGAAATGTCTTACCGGCTATCTCGTTTTTCATATCTTTATTGGTGGCAGCCAATACACGAACATCTACAAGTATGTCCTTGTCACTGCCCACTCTTGATATCTTGTTCTCCTGAAGTACACGTAATACCTTGGCCTGGGCTGCCAGGCTCATATCGCCCACTTCATCGAGAAATATGGTGCCGCCATTGGCTTGTTCAAATTTTCCTTTTCGTTGTTTATGTGCAGAGGTAAAGGCTCCTTTCTCGTGGCCGAATAATTCGCTCTCGATCAGCTCGGAAGGGATAGCTGCACAGTTTACCTCAACAAAAGGCTGATCGGCCCTGCTGCTTTTTTCATGGAGCCAGCGGGCAACCAGCTCCTTACCGGTGCCGTTGCTGCCGGTGATCAATACCCTTGCATCAGTGGGGGCGACCCGCTCGATCATATCTTTCACTTTTTTTATTGCCGGTGATTCACCCACAATATCATAGGTTTTCGAAACCCTGCGTTTCAATACTTTAGTTTCATGAACCAGGTCGGTCCGCTCCATGGCATTCCTTATCGTCACCAGCAGGCGGTTGAGGTCAAGCGGTTTTTCAATAAAGTCATAAGCCCCTTTTTTGATAGCTTCCACCGCCGTATCGATATTGCCATGACCGGAGATCATTATTACGGGTACATCCTGCTTTTTGTCCATCAGTTTTTCAAGTACTTCAATACCATCCATATCAGGCATTTTGATATCACACAATACTGCATCTACCGAATTGTTTTCAAACAACTCAAGGCCTTCAGGACCGTTTTCAGCAAGACTTACCGTATGATGTTCATATTCAAGAACATCTTTCAATGTGTTTCTTATGCTGCGCTCATCGTCGATCACTAAAATGTTTGCCATATTCTAACGGATATTTTACTAATTTGTATTATTAATGCAGGTTAAGTTTCTGTCTATAGTATAATTTTTTATTTTTATTTCAAATTTCAGCAGGCATTTACCGGATTAAAATAATGAAACAATTTCCAAAAATAGGCATACTTTTCATAATGCCGGTATTTTTTTTAGTGTTTGAACTCCTGTTTAAAGCAAATTACCTGTATTTCTATTCTGCAGTCTTTGATCCCCCTTATGCATATTTGTTTAACGGGCTTAACCTTGCCAGGGGGGGTATGGAACTTGGTCATACTGATCATCCGGGTACTCCCCTGCAAATGTTGATAGCATTGGTGATCCGGATCGTGTATTTTTTACGCGACAGTCCCCTCAATCTCACGGATGATGTTATTATCAACAGTGAATTATATCTTCATGTGATAAGCACACTGCTGATTCTGTTCATTGCTGTTATGTTGTTTTTTACAGGAGTATCCGTATACAGGATCAGGAATAATATTCTGACAGCATTGTTTTTTCAGACTTCCGTGTTTGTAAGCATCCCGGCTATTCAGTATTCCTCGGTAGTTATGACCGAGCCGCTTTATATGTTTGCCGAATTATGTCTTATTCTCTTATTGGTGAACTACCTGTTTACACCCCGGGTAAAACAAAAAGAAATATGGTTTGCTGTTCTTGCCGGGATTATCACCGGATTCGCCACTGCCATAAAAATTATTCTTTTCCCGTTAATTGTAATCCCGCTGATTTGTTTTTCAACATGGAGATCAAGGTTGATCAGTACAGGAGCAATGGTTATTAGTTTTGTTTTGTTCACGTTGCCCGCCTTAAGCAAAGCTGAACGGTTTTTTGCATTCATGACCGGTATAATCACTCATTCGGGCAAATATGGTAAAGGACCTTCCGGTTTTTATCCGGATGAATTTATTACCAACATGATGGAGGTCTTTTCAGACAATGTGTTTTTTACAATTACTATAATTGTCATGTTTCTTACGCTGGTGATTTTTGGTTTTCCACCCTGGAATGTTTTTGTTAAAACAGACAATAAGCTGTACAGGATGCTTGCCGGAATATTCGTTTTCTGCCTGCTAACCTGCTTAATGGTCAGTAAGCACTATTCACCCCATTATATGATACCGGCACATATTTTTACGGTTCTGAGCTGGTTCATTATGTTGTCATTATATACACCGGTTATTCCGGGGGAGGTTGCAGGCCGTGCAGGGAATATTGTTATGAGTACGGCAGGCATTATTTTATTCCTGCGATTTGTTTTATGGATTGTTCCCCGGTCTGCTGAAGAGATTCATAGCCTGAAAACGATAGGTTTCGTTAATGAACATGTTTGTGATGCCCCGAGGATTATTGTGAACCAGGGGGAAGGCGGACTGGCTTTTAAGGAACAGGCGTTATATTTCGGATTTGCCTATTCGGGGAATGAGAAGCCTTTTTATGCACGGACGCTTAAGAAAATATACCCTCACTCCTATTTTTATACTCCCGGCCGGGGTGATTATTATGACTGGTCCGGGGCCTACCATCCTGTTGACCTGTTCATTCGTTACGATAACATGTTTGTTTATTTGGCAAAGGAAGATACGGGTGTACTAAAGCAAATTTTAAAAAGCACAGGTAAATATGGAGTTCATAATTTACACCCGGTAAGATCACATCTTTTATTTTTCAATAAAGCTACCGGAGAGGTTCTTTACAAAATGAAAATTGATAACAGGGCATTGGAAAAGGCTTTTAAGGTCAAGAATGAAGTATATTGCGGCTTTGAAAGATTGTCTGAAGAAAACGGATATTTATCTTCTGACAGTAGTATTTATTTTTCAAAAGGCAACTTACAAACAGAAGATATAGTATTCAGAGGTGATCATGCGCTTAAGACAGATGAGGAAATGCAATATGGTATGGGGACAGAAATACCTGTGTTGCCTGGTGAATGGTACAAATTCAGTGTGTGGAGGAATAGTTCATCAGCCTCGGGAGTACTTGTATTTTCGGGTAAGGGTGGTGGTTTCTACAGAGCCGGCGGATCCATACAGGAAACACGGGGAGAATGGGAGAGGATTGAATATACATTGGAGATACCGCAAAATTTTAACAGTGACACTCTTAAATTCTATCTCTGGAACCAGCTGCAGGATACAGCGGTTTATTTTGATGAGTTTGTATTGCAGTGGTTGGAGTAAGACAGGGTCTGCTGAAAAACACTAAATGGATTAATAATCAGTATAATACAGCAACTTATTGTTTGTTTAGTGCAAGGGTTTTAACTCATATTACTAAAATCCTTTGCATTTATTTAAGTATAATATTTCGTTAGTCTGTAGCACATCATATACCGCGTTGGCTGCAGCTTGCAGTATTCTTATACAGCTTCGCTTTGCCGCCTTGTATCTGATGCGCTACAGATTTTTCAGCAGACCCTAAGATAGGCATAATGATTACACCGTATACCTATACAAACCTCGGGTACAAGGCTGTAGCCTTGCGCCGGTATGGTGGTTTTCAATACCTACTGCCGTACGGTTAATGATAACTGCCATCAATACCTGTGTCGTATCCATTTCCAGATCTCCTTGTAACTGCTCTTTTTCCCGTACATCAGGATGCCTGTACGGTATATTTTCCCGGCCAGCCAGATGCAAAGGATAAAAGTTGTTATAAGGATCAGCATTGATGCGGTAAGTTCTGTCCATGGTACACCAAAAGGAATACGTGCCATCATAATGACAGGTGATGTGAGGGGGATCATGGAAAACCAGAATGCAATCTGGCCTTCAGGGTTAGTAATGGCATTTATCATCACAAGTATACTGATAACCAAAGGAATGGTGACGGGTAACATGAATTGCTGGGTATCAGCCTCACTGTCAACAGCCGATCCTATAGCTGCAAAAAATGCACCGTATAGTAAATAGCCCCCGAGAAAATAGAAAAGGAATGCGCAAATGATCGTACCAAAACGAATGCTTTGTATATCCCCGAAAAACCCGCTTAGTTCCGGATTTTCTGTTTGTGCTGATCGTGTCGTTTGTTCGACGGTTTGTGCTGTTTCTGTTTCCATAAAGTTTTCGGGTGTTATTTGTTGGGCTGGCGGGACCCCGGGACTTAATACCGCCTCCTGGGCAATAAATACAAGACCTGCAGTGAGTATAGCCCAGCATAAAAACTGTGTCAGACCGACAAGGCCTATACCAACTACTTTACCCATCATCAGTTGGAAAGGTTTTACCGAAGAAACCATAACTTCCACGATACGGCTGGTTTTTTCTTCGATTACACCCCTCATGACCTGTGATCCGAAGAAGAAAATGAAAAAGTAGATAAGGAATCCGCTTGCATATCCTACACCGGTCCTTAGTTCACGAAGTTCCTGTTCTTCATATTCTCCTTTTTCAAGCTTAATGGTTTTAAACTTTATATCGGTCTGTGCAGAATTTAACACATCAAGCGGTATCTGTTTCTTTATAAGCTTTGAATCTCGTATATATTTTTCAAGGGATCTGGTGATATGGCTTTCAATACCAAGGCTGGGCTGTTTTTTTGTGTAGAACTCAACAACCTCGGTTGTAAATACATTATGGGGAATAAACAGTATAGCATAGTAGTGTGATTGCGGCAGGAGTTCCTTCATTTCACCCAGTGTGGTATTGCTGAGGTACTCAAATTTCAGGTATTCCCTCGAGGGGATCACATCTTTGAAAATCATAAGTGAATCGGGAACAGGCCTGTTGGTTTCCGTGTATTCGATCACTGCAATGGTTTTTTCCTCCTTGTCTTCCATCTGGGCCAGCCATGCCGGAATGATCATTAATCCGGCAAAAAGTAAGGGCCCTATGATCGACATAATGATAAAGGACTTTTTCCTGACCCTGGAAATATATTCCCTTGCTATGATAAGGCTGGTCTTGCTCATTATTGTTAATGTTAATATTATACCGAATAACCTGTCTGTACCCTTTCCGGGAAATTGATGGCCCCGCGAAAAATACGGGTCATGTAAATATCGGTTAGTCTACTTTTGTATGAGATCATGATTTGGTTAAGTATTTCTCACTTTTCTGTTCGATGTTGCTGACACTTTCCCCGACTACTTTAATAAATATCTCATTCATTCCCGGAATGATCTCTTTGAATGATCTCACTTCTACATGAGGCAGGATCTGATTTAAAAAATCATTACCGGATCTGGTGTTGTTTAGTTTAACCTTTGCAATATTCCCCTCCGCGGTCTTCTTATTTTCAATAATTTCAAAGGCATGATCCTGCAGTTCATCCAGCTTTTCGCTTTCACCTGTATACTCCAGTTCAAATGTATTTGCCTTGTAATTATTCCGGATATCCCTGATGTTTCCTTCCAGGAGGGTACGTGAATCATTGATGAGTGTTATGTGGTCGCATAATTCTTCCACCGATCCCATATTATGTGTTGAAAAAATGACTGTTGCACCCTGGTCGCGTAAATTAAGGATTTCCTTTTTTATCAGGTTGGTATTTATGGGATCAAAACCACTAAAGGGCTCGTCAAAAATGAGGAGTTCGGGCTGGTGCAATACTGTTACAATAAACTGGACTTTTTGTTGCATGCCTTTTGAAAGCTCCTCAATCTTTTTGTTCCACCACGGCCGGACCTCAAACTTGTCAAACCAGTAACGCAGCTTCTCAAGTGCATCATTTTTTGACAGGCCTTTTAAACGGGCGAGGTAGAGTGCCTGTTCACCGACTTTCATTTTTTTATATAATCCGCGTTCTTCAGGCAGATAGCCAATACGGTATATGTCCTGTGGCCTTAATTTCTGTCCGTTGAAAAAAAGTCCACCTTTATCCGGTGCCGTTATCTGATTGATGATCCTGATAAGGGTAGTTTTGCCGGCGCCGTTGGGCCCCAAAAGACCGTATATGCTGTTTTTTGGGACGTGAATACTTACATTATCAAGAGCAAGATGGTTGACAAAACGTTTTTCAACACTGTCGGCCCGGAATAATATTTCCATAGAACTGAATTCTCTTGTTGTTAATTAACACATATGACAAAGAAAGGGGATAATCATTACAGATCATTCAAAATAATTTTTCATTTTTTCAAAGATATTCTTTTCTGATTGTCCCGGGCTGGGTTTGAAGTTGTCAGATTCCTCCAGTTTATTCAATATTTTTTGTTCTTCTTTTGTAAGATCTTTTGGTATCCATACATTGATATTAACCAGAAGGTCCCCTTTGCCGTAGCCGTTCACTTCAGGGATGCCTTTTCCACGTAAACGAAGTATTTTGCCGGGTTGAGTTCCCGGATCGATCTTTATTTTCACCTTTCCGTCAATTGTTGGAACTTCAACAGGCGATCCCATAGCAGCCTGAGGAATACTTATGTACAGATTATAGAGGAGATCGTTTCCGTCGCGCATAAGGTCAGCGTGCTTTTCTTCTTCGATCATAACTATCAGATCGCCGTTGATTCCTCCCCTTCTTGCTGCATTACCTTTCCCTGAAACATTAAGCTGCATACCTTCACCAACACCTGCAGGGATATTGATACTGATAACCTCCTGGCTTTTGTAGATACCTTCACCATGACATTTTGTACATTTTTCGGAAATTGTTTTTCCTTCACCGCCACATTCGGGGCAGGTCTGGGTGGTTTGCATCTGGCCCAGAAAAGTGTTGGTTACTCTTGTAACCTGTCCGGCGCCACGGCAGGTTGAGCAGGTTGAATATGCCGATCCGTCGCGTGCCCCTGTTCCGTCACACACTTCGCATGGAACGTATTTATTAACCTTAATTTTTTTTTCTACTCCTTTGGCAACTTCCTGCAGATTCAATTTCACCTTAACACGAAGATTGGATCCTTTGTTAACACGGCGCGAACTTCTTCCTCCGCCAAAGTCTCCAAATCCCCCAAATCCGAAATCACTGAAAATATCGCCAAACTGGCTGAAAATGTCATCCATGGTCATACCGCCACCGAAACCACCTCCGCCTGCAGCTCCTCTTACGCCGGCATGTCCGAACTGGTCATAACGAGAACGTTTCCCGGAATCGCTCAATACTTCATAGGCTTCGGCTGCTTCCTTGAATTTTTCTTCTGCAGTTTTGTCACCGGGGTTCTTGTCAGGATGATATTTTAAAGCCTGTTTCCGGTATGCTTTTTTTATTTCTTCCTGTGAAGCATTCTTGCTTATCTCCAGTACTTCGTAATAATCTCTTTTCGTCATTAGTTGTTTGATTTTGAGATGAGATATTATCCCGGCTCACATTCAAATTATTCTTTCAGTTCTATTCTCCCACGACCACTTTTGAGAATCGCAGAACCCGGTCATTAAGCATATATCCTTTTTCTATCACATCAACAATCTTTCCTTTCAATTCTTCATCGGGAGCAGGTATTTTTGTTACAGCTTCATGAATATCGAAATTAAATTCCTGATGCATGGCATCAATTTCCTTTACCGCGTTTTGTTTTAGAAAATCGCCAAATTTATTATAAATAAGTTTAATACCTTCTTTAACGGCATTTATATCCTTCGCCTGTTCTATGTTTTGCATACTTCTTTCAAAATCATCCACCACCGGAAGAATATTCCTTATCACTTCTGCACTGGCAAATTTGGTAAGATCAGCCTTTTCTTTTAATGTGCGTTTTCTGTAGTTATCGAATTCTGCAGAAAGCCTGAGGTATTTATCCTGCAGTTCATGGTTTTTTTCTTCACATTTTTGCAGTTCTTTTGCATATTTTTTTTCTTTATTAACTGCCTTTTTGGTTTGATTTCCTTCAGATGATCCTGTATGCTTTGATTTCGGCGATTTTGCCTTATTATTCTTGTTTTTTGTTTGTTCTTCTTTTTCCGTTTTAACTTTATCAGCCATCTCTCAATAAAATATTAAATAAATATTAATTCAGTTCATTCATAAAAAAAATTATGTTCTTCTGTATGATTCAAATAGCCTGCCATTTTTTGGTATTAGGACATATTGACAGACTCTGTGTCTGTCCATAAAGTCCCATTTGCCGCGTTACGCTTGTCCGAAAATTGCTCATTTACAATAAGTAAACTCCACATTTCCGGACTGCGCAAGCCTTGCAAATTAAACCTTATGAACAGACACTAATTAGTGTCTGTCCATAATGTCCGATATCTGCGTTGCTGCTCACATTTTAAATCCTCAAATACTTTAGTATACCGCGGTTTAAAATGCTCACGCGCCTTGATCTCGAACATTCTGAACAAACACTAGGACTTTATAGACAGACACTAATTATATATAAAGTAATATTGTCGGTGGAGATGTATTATTTCTTTTTGTAATATTTGTGTTCACTCCTGTCTAACAAAACCCATAAACAACTGGTATTCATTATTATACCGATTACCGAATACCTTTACAAACCATCCGTAACCCTTGTTAGTTTACTTATGCACTAAATCCCGATTTCGCGGAATACTGCTCACTGATCATTGTTTTTACTCCAGCCTTTCAATATCCGCACCGATGGCATTCAGGCGCTTGTCAATGTCCATATAGCCGCGATCGATCTGGTCAATATTGTATATAATGCTCATCCCTTCAGCTGACAATGCTGCAATAAGCAGGGCAACACCGGCCCTGATATCGGGAGATGTCATTGTAGTAGGACGCAGCCTGATCTGGTTGTCGAGGCCAATAATAGTGGCCCTGTGGGGATCACATAGAATTATCTGTGCTCCCATATCGATCAGTTTATCAACAAAAAACAGCCTGCTTTCGAACATCTTCTGATGTATCAGCACACTGCCGCGCGCCTGTGTAGATACAACCAGCAATACACTCAGCAGATCGGGGGTAAGGCCTGGCCAGGGTGCATCATCGATCTTCATAATCGAACCGTCGATATATGTCTCTATTTCATAATGATCCTGTGCATGAACGATAATGTCGTCATCAGACCTCTCAAAATCTATACCCAGTTTGCGGAATGACTGGGGGATGATGCCAAGATTATCGTACGATACATTTTTTATGGTAATTGCCGAACCTGTCATGGCAGCAAGCCCTATAAAACTACCTGTTTCAATCATATCGGGCAGAATTATATGATCACAGCCATGCAGCTCTTTCACACCTTTAATGGTGAGCAGATTGGATCCGACACCCGAGATGACAGCGCCCATGTTGTTAAGCATCTTGCATAGCTGTTGTATATATGGTTCGCAGGCAGCATTGTAAACTACAGTGGTCCCGGAAGCCATAACGGCAGCCATAATAATATTTGCTGTCCCGGTTACAGATGCCTCATCAAGCAGAATATGTGTTCCCTTAAGATTTCCTGCTTCAACACGGTAGTAATCCTCTTTATGATAATATTCGAATTCGGCTCCCAGTCTGATCAATGCATTGAAATGAGTATCAAGTCTTCTCCTGCCAATTTTATCACCACCGGGTTTTGGTATAAAACCTTTGCCAAATCTGGCAAGCAGGGGACCGATCATCATAACTGAACCTCGCAGACTGGCGCTCTTCAGTTTATATTCCTCACCGCGTAAATAATCGATATCAACAGTGTCAGCTTTAAAAGAAAAATTTCCTTCGCTATGCCTGCTAATCTTAACGCCAAGTGCTTTTAACAGGCTAATAAGGTTATTAACATCCAATATCTCCGGGATATTTCTAATGGTGACTTCTCCTGATGTGAGCAGGCTGGCACAAATTACCTGCAATGCTTCGTTTTTCGCACCTTTTGGAGTAATAATCCCTGAAAGGCGTTTACCACCGTTAACTTTGAAAGTGCCCATATTATTGTGTGTGATTACCGCTACTTTTTACGCTGGACCCTCTTTTTCTTGTTTTTACTTAACAAATCCCTGACTTCATTAAGCTTCATGTCTTTGGGGATGTTAATGCGGCCTTTTGCAAGTTCTTCAAAGTCCTTAAGAATGATATCGTCATTCACCATTTCCCTGTTCCATGTGAGATAGGACTTTTTCATATGGTTTGCAATGGTTTTGATCAACTGCTCCTTCTCAGGTCCCTCAGGAAAATCTGCAGCCGCATCAATGAGCAATTCAATGGTTTTCCCATAGTGCTTATAGCGGATACGATGTGTTCCATAAGGAACAGGTTTTGGCTTTTCATTGAACATTGAAGGTTCGGGAATTTCGTAAGGAAAATCAATGTCAAGTTCAAAATTTGCCATTATTGCCAGGTGATCCCATAGTTTGTGTTTAAAATCACTAACATCGCGCAAGTGGGGATTCATGTTACCCATTATACTAATGATAGCCTTCGCGAGTTTATTCCTTTCGTCACGGTCATCAACATTTTTGATATAATCCACCATCTTTTGGATATTCCTTCCGTATTCAGGCAAAACCATTTTTGAACGCACTGTATTATAATCGTATACCATAACAATATTTATTAAATTGGCACAAAAGTAATTGTTTTTTCGCGGATATATTTTAAAATTTATGATATCGTTTTAACGATCCTTAGTTTGGCAAATTTTAACAACAACTGTTTTTCCTGTTTTGAATCCTGGAAAAACACAGTAGCCTTCCGGTTTGGGAAATCACCTTCAATATGTATTATCTTCCCGGTACCGAAACGCTGATGTTCAACATGCATGCCAGGTTGAATCTTTTCAGGAGGATCCGGATTGAAGTTGTCTCTGATCTTTTGACTGGCAGCACTTTGACCCTGAAGCTCATTTATTCGTGTCAGCTTGCGGTTTTTTGTGTTAATACCGGATACCGGCACACCGGCAAAGTTAGCGATTTTTTCTTTATGATCTGTTTTTATATTCAGAGTATTGTTTTCATTTGTAAAGGTTTCAAGCTGATCCGGCCAGTCTGTATATTGTTCATCAATTTCATTCAGAAAACGGCTGGGCCTGCATGTTATTGGTGTTCCCCAACGATAACGTGTACAGGCATATGAAAGCATGGCTTTTCTTTTTGCTCTTGTGATGGCCACGTAAAATAACCTGCGTTCTTCCTCTATATTTTTTGGTGATTCCATTGACATTTTCGACGGGAATAAATCTTCTTCCAGGCCGCCAATGTACACATGCCCGAATTCCAGTCCCTTGGCCGAGTGAATAGTCATTATGGTTACTTTATCCCTGTCTTCTTCCTTTTCATTATCAGCATCTGTAAGGAGTGAAACATTTTCCAGATACTTATCAAGCGTTATCAGTTCAGGATCTTCGTCATTTTGTGCAGTAAATTCACGTATACCATTAAGCAACTCTTCTATGTTGTCATATTTACTTCGTTCTTCAGGTTGGGTTCCTTCAAACAGATCTTTTAGAATTCCGCTGTTTGAGGCAATGTACATGGCTGCTTCATATGCATCACATGAGAGTATCTTATTGTTAAAATCACGGATCAGGTCTGTAAATCCTGCAAGTTTGCCCAGTGTCGACTTATTCAAACCGGGAGTGTAATTATCAGCATTTTCAATAACCTGCCACAGGTTCTTATCATGTCTGTTTGCTGCCAGTTCAAGCTTACCAAGTGTTGTTTTTCCTATGCCCCTGGCAGGATAATTGATAATCCGTTTTAATGCCTCATCATCGTTATTGTTAACTGTCAGCCGGAAATAAGCCAACAGGTCCTTAATCTCTTTGCGCTGATAAAATGAAATGCTTCCGTATACTTTATATGGAATATTTTTCTTTCTCATTGCTTCTTCAAAAATACGTGATTGTGCATTAGTCCTGTATAATATTGCAAAATCACTGTATGGAAGGTTTTCTGTAAGGCGGGAATCAATTATGTCATTTGAAACCAAAAAACCTTCTTCCGTATCGGTATAGGCTTTTATTATCCTTATCTTTTCACCAATGTCATTTTTCGAGTAAACAGTTTTTTTTATCTGACCTTTATTACGCGAGATAACACTGTTGGCCGCATCAACTATTGTCCGTGTAGACCTGTAGTTTTGTTCGAGTTTGAATAATTTATACCCCGGGTAATCATTTTTAAAATTCAGTATATTTTCAATCTTGGCGCCGCGAAAAGAATAAATGCTCTGAGCATCATCGCCCACAACGCATACATTTTTATGTTTAAAGGCCAGTTTGTTCACGATCAGGTACTGCGAATAGTTTGTGTCCTGGTATTCATCAACCAGGATATAATCAAACATTCGCTGGTATTTATCCAGAATTTCGGGAAAGTCACGCAATAAAAGGTTTGTATTCAGAAGAAGATCGTCAAAATCCATGGCTCCGGCTCTCTTGCATCTGGAAGCATACAACTTGTATATATCCGACATTCGCGTACGGTTGGTTACCCTATCACGGGTCTGTATCTGAGAATTATTAAAATATGCCCGGGCAGTGATAAGATTATTCTTGGCTGAGGATATTCTTCCCAGCACTTCCCCGGGTTTGTATGTTTTGTCATCCAGTTGCAATTCTTTAATGATGGACCGGATCAGACTTTTCGAATCATCGGTATCATAAATAGTGAAATTTGACTTATACCCGAGAATATCACCTTCTTTTCGCAGTATCCGGGCAAAGATCGAATGAAAGGTCCCCATCCATAAATGACGTGCCAGGTCATTTCCAACAAGCGCTCCGATCCGTTCTTTCATTTCCCTGGCAGCTTTATTAGTGAAGGTAAGTGCAAGTATCCTGGAAGGATTGACATCATTACTCAGTAAATATGCTATACGGTAAGTTAAAACACGTGTTTTTCCTGAACCCGCTCCGGCAATTACCAGTGAGGGCCCTTTGGTATTCTTTACGGCATTGATCTGCGAATTGTTGAGCTTACTGAGAATATCGTGCACAATACTATATGATTATAAATTTGATTAAAAAAAGACAAAGTTACGATTTGTCCTGTTTTTATCTTTGAACTGAACCGTAACTTATCAAAAAAAATTTAACATCCCCGGAAAGCCTGATTTTTAAATACTCAGGAAGCCCGTTTTCGGCTTACTTTTAATGGTATTATTCTAAGCTGGATTATTCATGCGTCAAGTTTGGGGCAGATGCAGGGCGTCGGAAGCTGAACCTTTAGCCCGGCGAAGCCAATAATGCAGGCTAAGACGATTAAATAATACAGTCTCAGTTAGGCTGATGAAGAATTACAATTGCGATTAAAAATTTTATATTTGCAGACTATACTAAAGTTATGTTTGTAAAGTTATTTTATTATAATTTGTCAATAAAGTCGTCACAATGTTTAACTGGTCATGTGTCTGTTCAGAAGGTTACATTTGCAAGGCTCGCGCGGTACGAAAACGCGGGGTTTACCAGTCGTGAATGAGCAATTTTCGGACAAGCGTAACGCGGCAAATGGAACTTTATGGACAGACACTAATTAAGTATTTCAAAGGGTAATGAAAAATCTTATTTTTATTATTATATTTTTTACCGGTCCATCGGGCTTTTTGTATTCTCAATTGTACGGTCCTGATGCCGACTGGTCCGAAGAAGCCGGTTATCCTGTTATAAATGACGGTGAGGATTCATTGTTTGTTTTTAACAGTCCTTCATACGGCGAACATAAGGAAGCTGCTCTTTTGGCATTTTCACCTGACAGCACTGCAGGCTGGCGATTTGACTGGGAGAAATATAATCCCGGTATATTGGATTATGTTGCATTTGTATCCGATACAGGGATGTTTTCCTACATTGATACTATCACTGTTCCGGGCAATTACAGGGTTACCATTATAAAGGGTGAAGAGAAAGTGCAGTATGCCGGCTGGGTTTTTTTCAATGATTTCAATGTAGTTATCCGAAGTAAAGATACGTTGACAGGTGAGGTTCCGCTTCGTTATTATACATGCGATTTTCTTGATCTGGCAACTGAAATAATTGATAAGAAACAGATATATTCCATACCCGGCCAGGATACCAGCATTGTACTTTCAGGTTCATACAGGATCCGCTGGTCAGCCGATCCGGATACCAGTCCCGTGCCGCCGGGAACACTTAATCCAAGAATATCAAAACCATCGGCAGTATCCACTGATTATATGATCAAAGTAACTGACAGGTTCGGTGCAGAACGAAACGACGAAGTCAGATATGAATCCATACAGTCGCAGGCCGTGTTTTCTGAAGAGCATGTTCCGCTGGAAAATACGGAATACTATTCAGAAGATGTAAGCAATAATTATTATTTCTATAGTGATGAGCATTCAGCTCCGGCGATATTTTTATTTTCAAACACGAGCATCAATGCTGTTAATTATACATGGATCTTTGGTGACGGCGAGATGTATGTAACAAATGATGCGGATGAGGAGGTTTCACATCAGTATGATTATCCGGGTGAATATGAGGTTACACTGGTTTCGCGTTCGGCTGTTCCATATGAATGCATTGATTCGGCCAAAACTACAATAACTGTTGACCCTCCGAAGTTAAAAGCACCAAACGTATTTACACCCAATGGGGATGACATAAATGATGTGTTCAGGTTTTATGATGTGTCTGTAATGGATATTCATATTATTATTTTTAACCGTTATGGCCATAAGGTTCATGAATTTGAAGGAAATATCAGGGACTGGCCGGGATGGGACGGAAAGATAAACAATACCAATAACAAAGCATCTGAAGGGGTATATTATTACGTTGTGACCCGTGCTTTTGCTATTGAAGACTGGGAAACAGATAAGATATTTGATTTTAACGAGGGACTTGAAGATCAGCAGCAACAAACTGATAACGGATCGCAACAGGATGATGATAAAAAGACTGAAGATAAACACGGCATATATACCGGCATGATCCACCTTTTCAGAAACGGGCAGTATTAATTTTTTTAACCCTTTAACCGAAAAACTAAATCAACTGATTCCTCAATTCAACTATTAAATAGTTCCACTATTCATCCCGTTTGTTGCCTTACGCTTGTCCGCAAAATGTTCATTTACAACACGTAAACCCGCATCATGTCTATTGTATAGAATAATATTGTTTTAATTTCTTCCCGCGAACCGGGGTTTCGAACTGCCCGCAAGGCAGTTCGACCTACTTTTTTACTCCCCTGACGGGTCGTGAGATCGCTCCGCTAAGTTGTCTTCCACACAAAAAAGTAGGCAAAAAAAGTCACCGTTCCACAAAAATCGCTTGATTTACCACGAAAGGTTTTCTCCTTGCGGAACCCAAACTCACTCCTCCTTCGTCGTCGTTCGGACAGGGTTCCTCCAGTACCCCGCAATGAAAACCTTCCTTGAAATCTTACGCGATTTTTCTGAGACGGTCCCCGCTATTGCATAACTATATGCGAATTTCAATGAAAGTGGACCCTGTATTATTTTGCTTCGGCCAATTAAACATTTTGTTTACTTTCTGATCATTCTTCATTCTCTTCTTCCTCATATGCTTTAAGGAGCTGTTCCTGAAGGTCGCCGGGAACCTGGGCATATTCTGAAAATTTCATGGAGTACATGGCACGGCCACCTGTTAATGAACTGAGAGCTGTGGAATATTTATCCATTTCGGCCAGGGGAACTTTCGCGCTGATCTTCTCAAATCCGGACTCACTTGTCATTCCCTGCACAACGGCTCTCCTTCCCTGAAGGTCACTCATTACGTCGCCCATCCTGTCTGACGGCACAAGCACTTCCACATCATATATAGGTTCCATGATCTTGGGGCCTGCTGTTTTAAAAGCCATACTAAATGCATTACGGCCTGCCAGCTTGAATGAGATTTCGTTTGAATCCACTGGGTGCATTTTCCCGTCATAAACAGCCACTCTTATATCACGTGCATAAGAACCTGTAAGCGGCCCCTCTTCCATTTTTTCCATGATCCCCTTCAAAATGGCAGGTAAAAACCGGGCATCTATTGATCCGCCTACAATGCAGTTAAGGTAAACAAGCTTTCCGCCCCACTGAAGGTCAATTTCATCCTTATCGCGAACTGATATTTTAATCTCTTTTCCCCCGACTTTATACATTGTCGGATCAGGCATACCTTCCGTGTAGGGTTCAATCACCAAATGTACTTCACCAAACTGGCCGGCTCCACCCGATTGTTTCTTGTGACGGTAATCGGCCTGGGCAATCCTGGTTATGGTTTCCCGGTATGGGATCTTTGGTTTGATAAATTCAGTTTCGATCTTATAAATGTTGTCAAGATGCCATTTTAATATATTTAAATGGTATTCACCCTGACCCGAAAGTATGATCTGTTTCAATTCTTTCGAATATTCAATTAATATCGTGGGATCTTCCTCGTGCATTCTTCCAAGTGCTTCTCCAAGCTTTTCATCGTCGCTCTCACTTAAGGGTCTGATCGCTGTTCTGAATTTTGGCTCGGGAAAATCAACTTTTGGAAAAGAATAAGATTTTGAAAGATCGGTGAGAGTATGGTTTGTTTTTGTGGATTTCAGTTTAACGGTTGCAGCCAGGTCACCGGCTGCCAGGCTGCTGACTTTAACCCTGTTTTTTCCTGCTACTGCATACAACTGGGACATTCTCTCCTTGGTTTGGGAAGTATTGTTGGTTAAATCAATACTTTCCTTTATCTGTCCCGACATTACTTTAAAAAAGTTGATTTCCCCAATATGGGTTTCCAACGCTGATTTAAACACGAAAATGGAAGCAGGGCCTTTGGGGTCACATGGAATTTCATTGCCTTTGTCATCCTTTGCCGCGGGCATATCATTTGGTGAAGGAGCTGCATTTGAAATAAACTCCAAAAGACGGGCCACGCCGAAATTATTTTTTGCAGATATACAGAACACAGGAAATATTCCCCGTTGGATTAGACCTTCGGTAAGGCCTTTCCGCATTTCTTCCTCGGTAAGAGTATCATTCTCAAAGAAAAGTTCCATCAGTGCTTCATCATTTTCAGCTGCCTTTTCAATGAGCTCATTTTTTAAATTTTCTGCTTTGTCTTTTTCACTATCCGGGATATCCAGTACTTCAACTTTTCCTTCACCTTCAAATTTGTACATTTTCATCGTAAGGATATCTACAATGGAATTAAATTCCAGGCCGGGATTTACAGGATACTGCACCAGTGTAACATTATTCCCGAAGCGTTCTTTTGCTGTTTCGATTGTCTTTTCAACGTTAACTTTTTCATGATCCAGGTGATTTAGGGCAATGATCATTGGCTTGTTCGCTTTTGCCACGTATCGGTTGTGTATCTCCGAACCAACTTCCACCCCGTTTTGAGTATTTAATACCATTACCGCGGTATCAGCAACAGTAAGAGAAGACACTACCCCGCCGATAAAATCATCCAGCCCCGGGGCATCAAGTATATTTATCTTTGAATTGTTATATTCGGTATATAATAGAGTTGAAAAAACTGAGTTCGTATTCTGGTGTTCAATTTCCTTGTAATCGGAAACGGTATTTTTACTTTCTACATCACCCCTCCTGTCAATAACCTTACCTTCGAACAACATACTTTCAGCAAGAGTAGTTTTTCCCGAACTGGAGTTTCCTACCAACACGATGTTTTTTATCTGATCAGTATTATAACTTTTCATTCGAATATGTTTTAATTAAGTTATTAGTAATTAATTTGTTATTTCATTTAATCAAAGTTGGTGGTATTGGTTACCTCGCAAATTAATAATTTAATAAGGTGCTCGGTGAACCCTCACCAATAACCTGGTTATAAAAATATTCATGTCCTTATGTCTTTGTATCTCATATTTAAAACTCTCTTAATGGTGAGGGTTTCATTCGAATATGTTTTAATTAAGTTATTAGTAATTAATTTGTTATTTCCTTTAATCAAAGTTATCATATACCTGTTTTTATACAGTATATATAATATTATGGTATTAATTATCCTCAGTCAGTCAAAACAACAGGAAAAAAGTTGTTATACAGCTGAATTTAAGGAGTTGCAAAAGTAACAATTTTTTTAAACACAAATCAAGTAATGATATTTTTTGTAGGGAGAAAATGAAGAGTTAGGTTTGCACGACTTGATACCGAACATTCTAATCAAACACTAAGAGTTTATTGACAGAAACTAAATACACAATAGCGAATGAAAATAATTTAATCTGCTCTTGCTTTTAAAAAAAAATAATCTACCTTTGCAAGCCGATTTTAGGAAAAAAAATATAAATATTTAGAGCTATATGCCAACAATACAGCAATTAGTAAGAAAGGGACGAAAGCAAATTGCAGAAAAGAGCAAGGCGCCTGCACTGGATTCATGTCCTCAGCGCCGGGGGGTATGTGTACGTGTGTATACAACCACACCAAAGAAGCCGAATTCGGCAATGCGTAAAGTAGCGAGGGTGAGGTTAACGAATAAAAAGGAAGTGAATGCTTATATTCCCGGTGAAGGGCACAATTTGCAGGAACACTCGATCGTGATGATCAGGGGGGGAAGGGTAAAAGATCTTCCTGGTGTCAGATATCATCTGATCCGTGGTGCACTTGATACATCGGGTGTGGAAGGGAGAACACAACGTCGTTCCAAATATGGTACAAAACGTCCTAAAAAATAAAAAGAGGATAAAAGGATGAGAAAGTCAAAACCAAAAAGGCGAATATTATTGCCCGATCCGAAATTCAATGATCCTTTAGTTACAAGGTTTGTGAATAACCTTATGTTCAGCGGGAAGAAAAGTATTTCTTATACCATATTCTACGAGGCATTAGAGATTGTTGAAGAAAAGAGTAAAGAGATTGAAGGATCATCTCTTGATATCTGGAAGAAGGCCATTGAAAATATTACTCCACAGGTTGAGGTAAAAAGCCGAAGGGTTGGGGGAGCCACATTCCAGGTACCGACAGAGATACGTTCCGACAGAAAAATGACCATAGGGATGAAGAACCTGATCCATTACGCGCGTTTGCGCAGTGGCCGGTCTATGGGTGAAAAACTGGCATCTGAAATAATGGCTGCATATAATCACGAGGGCGGAGCTTTTAAAAAGAAAGAAGATACTCACAGGATGGCTGAAGCAAACAAGGCGTTTGCACATTTCAGGTTCTGAGCTGTCCCTGTTATAAATACACAGTTCAATACCTGCCATTGCAGGTGAGAAGGATAAGAAGAATTTAAGAAATGAGATTATTGAATTAACAGGCTGAGGATTATTTGACATACGATAAAGTATAAATTATAGTTGCTAGCTGATAATTAGTGTTTAATGAGTAAGGATTTAACCTATACCAGGAATATTGGGATCATGGCCCATATAGATGCCGGTAAAACTACAACTACCGAGCGCATCCTGTACTATTCGGGTATTACACACCGGATAGGAGAGGTACATGACGGAGCCGCGCAGATGGACTGGATGGTTCAGGAACAGGAGAGGGGTATTACGATTACCTCTGCTGCAACTACATGCTACTGGAAAAACAATAACAAGGATTATAAAATAAACATTATAGATACACCCGGCCACGTGGATTTTACGGTTGAGGTAGAAAGGTCGTTACGTGTGCTTGACGGGGCTATAGCGGTTTTTTGTGCTGTCGGAGGAGTTGAACCGCAATCAGAAACCGTATGGAGGCAGGCAGATAAATATAATGTTCCGCGGATTGCCTTTGTTAATAAGATGGACCGCACGGGTGCCGACTTCCTGAATGTTGTAAATCAGATTAAAGAAAAGCTTGGCGCCAATCCCGTACCACTGCAAATCCCCATTGGCTCGGAAGAATCCTTCAGAGGTGTGATTGACCTGATAGAGCGTAAAGCCATTGTATGGAGAGATGATAAAAAATTCGGGACAAATTATGATTACGCGGAAATTCCGGATGAACTGAAAGAAGAAACTGAAGAATGGCGCGAGCATTTAATTGAATCGGTTTGTGAATCGGATGATGCATTGCTGGAAAGATATTTTGAAGACCGTGAGTCCATCACCGTTGAAGAGTTTATGGCAGCGACACGAAAAGCCACTATTGACCGGACCATAGTACCGGTTTTTTGCGGAGCGGCATTTAAGAATAAAGGTATTCAACGCCTGCTCGATGCTATTACGGCATTATTGCCCAGCCCGTTGGATGTTGGTGCGATAAAAGGAAGAAACCCGAGAAATGAAGAAGTAGTTGAACGTCGTCCTGATACGGAAGAACCTTTTGCTTCCCTTGCTTTTAAAATAGCCACAGATCCCTTTGTCGGCCGGCTTGTTTTTCTCCGGATCTATTCCGGTGCATTGGATGCAGGTATGAACGTTTTTAATCCCCGGACAGGTAAAAAGGAACGAATAACCCGTTTATACCAGATGCATGCGAACAAACAGAATCCGCTTGAACGTGTAGAGGCAGGTGATATATGTGCTGCTGTCGGATTTAAAGACCTTGTGACCGGAGATACCTTATGCGATATCAAAAAACCGGTTTATCTTGAAACTATGTCTTTTCCCGATCCGGTGATAGGAATAGCCATCGAACCAAAAACCCAGCAGGATATTGATAAGTTGTCAAATGCACTTGCAAAGCTTGCGGAAGAAGATCCTACTTTCAGGGTGAAATCCGACGAAGATTCTGGTCAGACTATCATCAATGGTATGGGGGAACTTCATCTTGAAGTGCTTATTGACCGTTTAAAACGGGAATTCAAAGTCGAATGTAATGTAGGTGCACCCCAGGTTGCATATAAGGAAGCAATTACATCATCAGTTGAACATAGGGAAGTATTCAAGAAGCAAACAGGCGGAAGAGGGAAATTTGCTGATATTACCATTGAATTGGCTCCGTCTGATGAAGGTGTGAAGGGATTGCAGTTTATAGATGAAATTAAAGGTGGTAATATACCAAAAGAATATATTCCTTCAGTTGAAAAAGGTTTCAGGGAGGCGATGCGCAACGGGATTCTTGCCGGTTTTCCATTGGATAATCTGAAAGTGGTACTTAAGGACGGCTCTTTCCATTCGGTGGATTCTGATGCCCTTTCATTTGAGATCGCTGCCAAACAGGCATTCCGTCATGGGTTGAAAAAAGTCAGTTCAGTATTGCTTGAGCCTGTGATGGCTGCTGAAGTTGTTACACCTGAAGAATATATGGGGGATGTAATTGCTGATTTTAATAAACGCCGGGGACAGGTAGAAGGCATGGAATCAAAAGCCGGAGCACGTGTGATAAGGGCAAAGGTGCCTCTTGCTGAAAAATTCGGATATGTCACTGTTTTGCGTACCATAACTTCAGGACGCGCAACCTCAACAATGGAATTTTCACATTATGCGGAAGTACCATCTGATATATCAAGGAAGATCATTGAAAAGATAAGCGGAACAAAAGCATATGTATAAATTGATCATAATAATAAATTAATAATGAGTCAGAAGATCAGAATAAAGCTGAAGTCGTACGATCATAATCTGGTAGATAAATCGGCAGAGAAGATCGTGAAAACAGTGAAGACTACAGGCGCTGTGGTTAGCGGACCTATTCCTCTGCCGACACACAAAAGGATTTTTACAGTGTTGCGTTCTCCTTTTGTAAATAAAAAGTCAAGGGAGCAGTTCCAGTTGTCATCATATAAAAGGCTTTTGGATATTTATAGTTCTACACCAAAAACCATTGATGCTTTGATGAAGCTTGAATTACCCAGTGGTGTTGAGGTAGAAATTAAAGTCTAAATTATTTGAAAAGTAATATATTATGCCAGGATTAATTGGAAAGAAGGTCGGAATGACATCGGTTTTCGATGAAAAGGGTGAAAATATACCCTGTACTGTACTGGAAGCCGGGCCATGTGTCATAACCCAGATCAAAAGCAAAGATAGTGACGGTTATACCGCTGTTCAGTTAGCCTTTGATGAAAAGAAGGAAAAGACTACTACAAAGGCTATGCTGGGGCATTTCAAAAAGGCGAATACAAGTCCGAAACGAAAGATCGTTGAATTGCGTGGATTTGTAAAGGACTGGAAAGTGGGAGATACCATAACAGTAGATTATTTTAAGAATGATGTCTGGCTTGATGTAACAGCTACATCAAAGGGGAAAGGTTTTCAGGGTGTTGTAAAACGGTATAATTTCAGGGGAGTTAACGATGCTACACATGGACAGCATAACCGGAACAGGGCTCCGGGTTCATTGGGAGCTTCATCATATCCCTCTAGAGTGTTTAAAGGTATGCGTATGGCAGGGCAGCACGGGGCAAAAAGCACAAAAGTTTTGAACCTGAAAATTGTGAAGATCCTCCCGGAGAAAAACCTTATGTTACTGAAAGGTTCCGTTCCCGGTTCACGGGGCTCATATGTTGTAATTGAAAGTCCTGATCGGATTTAAATATTTGTAAAAAATGAAGAAATTAGCAGTATTAAATAGTTCGGGTGAAGATACAGGGAGGAAGGCAGACCTGCAGGATTCCGTGTTTGGGATCCAGCCTAATGATCATGCTATATACCTCGATGTGAAGCAATATCTTGCCAATAGACGTCAGGGAACGCATAAAACCAAAGAACGGGCTGAAATCGCGGGAAGTACACGCAAGATCAAAAGACAAAAAGGTACGGGAACAGCACGTGCAGGAAGTATAAAGTCACCGATATTCAGGGGCGGTGGAAGGACATTCGGACCCCGGCCGCATGATTACAGGTTTAAGCTGAACAAGAAAGTAAAGCAGCTTGCCCGGAAATCAGCCTTAACATATAAAGCCAATAACGACAGCATTAAAGTAGTGGAAGATTTTCAGTTTGAAAATCCTAAAACCAGGGAGTTCGCGGGGATAATGAAAAATCTGAAGATCGAAGGAAACAAGGTGCTGCTTGTTCTCAATGATTTGAACAGAAACCTTTTCCTGTCTTCGAGAAACATTCCCGATACCAGGGTAATAACCCTTTCAGGGTTAACTACCTATGATATTATGAACAGTTCAATAGTTTGCTTCGTTGAAAGCTCACTTGAAATGTTGCAGAAGGACGAGAAATAAAACGAGTATAACGATAGTTCAAAATGGATATTTTAGTAAAACCCATAGTAACTGAAAAAATGACTGCCCAGATGGAGGATGATAACCGGTATGGTTTTATCGTGGATAAGAGGGCAAATAAGATCCAGGTAAAAAATGCAGTCGAAGAAATGTATGGTGTGACAGTAGCATCAGTGAATACAATGGTATATTCCGGTAAAAAAAGATCGCGTTATACAAAAGGCGGGATCATTCATGGAAAGACCAAAGCGGTAAAGAAGGCTATTGTTACTTTAGCAGAAGGTGATACAATTGATTTTTATAGCAATATTTAATAGGTAAATATGGCAGTAAGAAAATTAAAGCCTGTTACACCAGGCCAAAGACATAAAGTGATCGGAACTTTTCAGGAAATAACAAAATCAACTCCTGAAAAATCATTACTGAAACCGCTGAAAAAATCCGGCGGAAGGAATAATTACGGGCGAATGACCACGCGGTATCTTGGCGGTGGTCATAAAAAGCGGTACAGGTCGATTGATTTCAACCGTGATAAAGACGGGATTGCAGCAGTTGTCAAATCAATTGAATACGATCCTAACCGCACGGCACGCATAGCGCTGTTGGTTTATGAAGACGGTGAAAAGAGGTATATAATTGCTCCCAACGGATTAAAGGTAGGCCAGACTGTCAGATCAGGCAAGGGTATAGCTCCGGAAATCGGAAATACACTTTCTCTTTCTGAGATACCTTTGGGAACGCTGGTACATAATATAGAACTTCGTCCCGGGCAGGGTGGTGTAATGGCCAGAAGTGCAGGTTCTTACGCGCAGCTTACCTCACGTGACGGTAAGTACGCGATTGTTAAATTACCCAGCGGGGAATCAAGGATGGTGTTAACAAACTGTAAGGCAACTGTAGGCACTGTGTCGAATACTGACCATGCCCTTGAACGTTCGGGTAAAGCCGGCAGAAAAAGATGGATGGGACGCAGGCCAAGGGTACGCGGTGTTGCTATGAACCCTGTTGACCATCCGATGGGTGGTGGTGAAGGAAGGGCTTCAGGAGGGCACCCGAGATCCCGGTCAGGTGTGATCGCGAAAGGATATAAAACCCGGTCACCGAAAAAAGCATCGAATAAATATATCATTGAAAGAAGAAAGACTAAATAAACAAGAATAACATGAGTCGTTCATTAAAAAAAGGTCCTTTTATTGACTATAAGCTTGAGAAGAGAGTGATGGAAATGAACCAGGGAGGGAAAAAATCGGTTATAAAAACCTGGTCCAGAAGGTCTGTCATTTCACCCGATTTTGTAGGACATACCATAGCCGTACATAACGGGAATAAGTTTATACCGGTTTATATTACTGAAAATATGGTAGGACATAAACTGGGTGAATTTTCACCTACCCGTATTTTCAGGGGACACGGAGGGAAACAACGATAATCAGATAAAGAATAAACTATCATGGGTGCAAGAAAGCGCAACAGAGCAGAGCAATTAAAAGAACAGAAGAAAAATAAATATTTTGCAGTACTAAGGAATTGTCCTACTTCACCGCGAAAAATGAGGCTGGTAGCAGATATGATAAGAGGAGTGGAAGTAAATCATGCTCTGGATCTTTTAAAATACAGTTCTAAGGAAGCATCGCGGGCAATGGAAAAATTATTGCTTTCAGCGATAGCAAACTGGCAGAGCAAGAATGAAAGTGCCAAGATTGAAGAAAGCAACCTTTATGTAAAAGAAATACTTGTCGATCAGGCAAGAACTTTAAAACGTATCCGGCCCGCGCCGCAGGGAAGGGCACACAGGATAAGGAAGCGTTCAAATCATGTTACCATAGCGGTTGACAGCATGAAAAAGCCTGATGTCATTGAAGAGAAAGAGGAAGCAACAAAAGAAAAAGCGAATTAAATTAATAATATATTAATGGGACAAAAAGTCAATCCGATAGGAAACAGATTGGGGATCATTAAAGGATGGGATTCAAACTGGTTTGGCGGGGATGATTATTCCGAAAAGCTGACCGAAGACCATAAGATCCGGGAATATCTCAATGCAAGGCTGGCAAAAGCGAGCATCTCAAAGATTATTATCGAGCGCACACTGAAGCTTATCACAGTAACGGTGAATACGGCCCGCCCCGGAATAATAATAGGAAAGGGCGGCCAGGAAGTGGATAAGCTGAAAGAAGAGCTTAAAAAGATCACAAATAAGGAAGTTCAGATCAATATTTTTGAAGTAAAAAGACCCGAGCTGGATGCTACAATAGTGGCCAATAATATTGCCCGACAGGTTGAAGGCAAGATCTCCTACCGGAGAGCTATTAAAATGGCTATGGCATCCACCATGAGAATGGGAGCCGAAGGTATTAAAGTACTTATCTCCGGACGCCTTGGTGGTGCTGAAATGGCTCGTTCGGAGATGTATAAAGAAGGAAGAACACCTTTGCATACATTAAGAGCAGATATTGATTATGCACTTGCCGAGGCACTCACTAAAGTGGGCCTGATAGGTATTAAAGTATGGATCTGCAAAGGGGAGATATATGGCAAAAGAGACTTGTCTCCGAATATTGGTGCAAAAAGTGCCAAGCCAAAACCGGGTATGAAGAAGAGAAGAAAATAAAGATATATTAATTACTTTATCGAAGTAAACTGAAGTATCATGTTACAACCGAAAAAAACAAAATACAGGAGAAGGCAAAAAGGACGCATGAAAGGTAATGCCCAAAGGGGAAACCAGCTAGCTTTTGGCTCTTTTGGTATCAAAACTTTGCAGGAGGCCTGGATAACGGGTAGACAAATTGAGGCGGCACGCCAGGCTGTTACACGTCATATGAAAAGGGAAGGGCAGATATGGATCAGGATATTTCCTGATAAGCCCATTACCAAAAAGCCGGCAGAAGTACGGATGGGTAAAGGTAAAGGTGCCCCTGAAGGTTTTGTGGCACCTGTAACACCGGGAAGGATGATCATGGAGGCAGAAGGTGTTCCTTATGAAGTTGCAAAGGAAGCTTTGCGTCTGGCTGCTCAGAAACTTCCTGTAACAACAAAATTTGTTGTGCGGCGTGATTATAATTATGTTGAAGAATAATTCAAAATATAACTTTATATAAAGATAAATACAGATGAAACCCTCACCATTACGATAAAATTGCATAATGTATACAAAGACAAATGGATATGAATATAAAATTGAGGTACAAAATATTGCATGGTGGGGGTTCACCGAGCACCTTATTAAATTATTAATTCGCGAGGTAACAACCGATCCCGCGTTAGCGGGAGAGCTCGTGAACACCATTTAAAATTAACAAAATGTGAACAAATACCACAAACATTGATTAAAGGATTAATAATTTGTAAACCGGAACATTAATTATATTATATACAGATGAAATCTTCAGAAATAAGGGAATTAACTATAAAGGAAATTGAAGAGAGGCTGGATAACGAAAAGAGCTTTTTAGCCAAACAAAAACTGAATCATGCCATTTCTCCTCTTGATAATCCTTTAAAGATGAGGAGTTCCCGAAAGAATATTGCCCGCTTACAAACTATTTTGCGGGAGAAAGCAAAAAATGAAAATAAGAATAGCTAAACTTCAATAATGGAAAAGAGAAATATTCGTAAAGAACGTATCGGGATAGTTACCAGTAATAAAATGGGAAAATCCATCGTGGTTGCTGTAAAAAGAAAAGTGAAGCATCCCATATACGGTAAATTTGTGAACAAGACCAAAAAGTTTATGGTACATGATGAGTCGAACGATTGTAATATCGGGGATCAGGTGCGCGTAATGGAAACCCGTCCGCTGAGTAAAAACAAAAGTTGGAGATTAGTTGAAATTATCGAAAGGGCTAAGTAATCATGATACAACAAGAAAGCAGATTATCGGTTGCAGATAATAGTGGTGCCAAAGAGGTGCTTTGCGTCAGAGTCCTGGGAGGTACCGGAAAAAAATATGCAAGCATTGGCGATAAGATCATTGTGACAGTAAAAAGCGCCATACCTTCGGGTGAAATAAAAAAAGGCACGGTCAGTAAAGCTGTGGTAGTCAGAACAAACAAAGAAATAAGGCGTACTGACGGATCATATATCAGGTTTGATGATAATGCCTGTGTGTTACTAACAAATATTGAAGAAATAAGAGGTACGCGTATTTTTGGTCCTGTTGCCAGGGAATTAAGAGACGGGTTTATGAAAATTGTTTCACTGGCACCCGAGGTGCTGTAAAAAATTAAAATTCAGATCGATGCAAAAAAAGACCCATATAAAAAAAGGTGATACTGTTTTTGTAATTACAGGAGAATACAAAGGACAAAAAGGAAGAGTGCTTGAAATTGCTCGCGGGAAAAGCCGCGCGGTAGTTGAAGGTGTTAATATGGTATCAAAGCATAGTAAACCTGATGCAAATAATCCGCAGGGCGGGATTATTAAAAAAGAAGCTCCTGTGAATTTATCAAACCTGTTGCTGGTGGATCCTTCATCAGGTGAACCGACCAGAGTCGGTCGCAGATTGAACAGTAAAGGAAAATTAGTCAGATATTCTAAAAAATCAGGAGAGGAGATCAAGTAATGGATTATGTACCTACTCTTAAGAAAAGATATGATGAAAATATCGTACCTGCACTGACCAAAGAATTTGGTTACAAAAGCATTATGCAGGTACCCAGGCTTAAAAAGATTGTCCTTAACCAGGGTGTTGGCCAGGCAGTTGCTGATAAAAAGCTGATTGACATAGCCGAGGAAGAGCTAACGCTGATCGCCGGACAAAAGGCAGTACAGACATTATCAAAGAAGGACATTTCAAATTTCAAGCTGAGGAGGAAAATGCCTATCGGTGTTAAGGTTACGCTTCGGAGGGAACGTATGTATGAATTCCTGGAAAGGTTGATCAGTGTTGCCCTGCCGCGTATTCGTGATTTTAATGGTGTAACCAGTAAGCTTGATGGAAGAGGCAACTATACACTGGGGATCCAGGAACAGATTATTTTCCCTGAGATTGACATTGATAAAATCAATAAGATTATTGGAATGGAAGTAACATTTGTTACAACGGCCGATACCGATGAAGAAGGTTATGCCCTGCTCAGGGAATTTGGCATACCATTTAAAAATATTAAACGAGGTTAACAACATGGCTAAAGAATCAATGAAGGCTCGCGAAGTAAAGCGTAAGAAAATGATTGACAAATACGCTGAGAAAAGAGCAAGACTGAAAGCTGAGGGTGATTACCAGGCATTGAGCCGCTTGCCCAGGAATTCAAATCCTATCAGGATGCATAACCGGTGCAAATTAACGGGCAGGCCAAAGGGATATATCCGGCAGTTCGGGATCAGCAGGATAACGTTCAGGGAGATGGCTTCACAGGGTCTAATCCCGGGAATTAAGAAGGCAAGTTGGTAATAATTAAGTATAGACAAATAACAAAATAAAATGACAGATCCGATTGCAGATTATTTAACCAGAATCAGAAATGCCATAATGGCACATCATAGGGTGGTGGAAATACCCGCGTCCAATTTAAAAAAGGATATGACAAAAATTCTTTTTGAAAAAGGATACATATTGAATTATAAGTTTGTTGATGATAACACCCAGGGAATTATTAAGATAGCCCTTAAATATCATCCGGAAACAAAACTGTCCGCCATCAAAAAGCTTGAAAGGATCAGTAAGCCGGGCTTGAGAAAATATACCGGCGGCACCAATGTTCCCAGGGTGTTAAATGGTCTGGGGATTGCCATTTTGTCTACCAGCATGGGAGTGATGACAGATAAGGAAGCGCGGAAGGAAAAAGTTGGTGGTGAAGTATTGTGTTACGTATATTAAATTGGAGGAATTCAAATGTCGAGGATAGGAAAATTACCGATTGATTTACCAGAGGGTGTTTCTGTATCTGTAAATGACGATAATACGGTACAGGTAAAAGGGCCGAAAGGTGAATTGAACCAGAAAGTTGATCCCGATATCAAGGTTGAACTTAAAGAAAACCAGATTATCATCTCAAGGCCCACTGAACAGAAAAGGCACAAATCTCTTCATGGATTATACAGGGCTTTGTTATATAATATGGTTAAAGGTGTATCTGACGGTTATAGTCTTCAGCAGGAGTTGGTTGGTGTTGGTTTTAAGGCTGAAGCAAAGGGACAGATACTGGAACTTTCGGTTGGTTATTCGCATGATATTCATATTATGCTTCCCGAGGAGATCAAGGTGGAAGCCAAAACAGAACGAAGAAGCAATCCTGTAATAACCCTTTCCAGTGCAGATAAACAATTGCTCAATCAGGTCGCGGCGAAGATCAGGTCACTGAGGCCGCCGGAGCCATACAAAGGGAAAGGTATAAAATTTGTAGGAGAGTATATCCGCAAAAAAGCAGGGAAATCTGCAAGTGTATAAATTAATACGGTAAATGATTGAATCATGGCTTTAAGTAAGCATAAAAGAAGGCGCAGAATTAAACTCAGGATCCGGAAAAGGATCATAGGTACGCAGGTAAAACCAAGGATGACGGTTTTCCGGAGCAACAAACAAATATATGTTCAGTTGATTAATGATGCCGATGGCAGAACATTGGTCACAGCATCATCGCTGAACAAGGAAATTTTGGAAAAAAAGAAAATTACAAAAATTGATCAGGCCAAACTGGTTGGCAAACTGGCTGCCGATAACTCAAAACAGGCAGGTATAGAAAATGTTGTGTTCGATCGCAATGGTTATTTATATCACGGAAGAGTTAAAGCTCTGGCTGAAGCAGCCAGAGAAGGCGGATTAAAATTTTAACAAATTATGGCTAAAAGTATCAGAAAGGTTAAAACTACAGATCTTGATTTAAAAGACCGGTTGGTAAGTATTCAGCGGGTAACAAAGGTCACAAAAGGCGGCCGTACATTTAGTTTTTCAGCAATTGTTGTTGTGGGAAACGAAGACGGAATTGTCGGATTTGGCCTGGGGAAAGCAAATGAAGTAACTACAGCAATCGCTAAAGGAATTGAGGACGCTAAGAAAAACCTTATAAGGGTTCCTGTGATCAATGGTACCATACCGCACGAACAACTGTCAAAATACGGAGGAGCGGTTGTCTTTATTAAACCTGCTTCCAATGGTACGGGTGTTGTTGCAGGGGGAGCCATGCGTGCAGTACTGGAAAGTGTGGGCATAAAAGATGTCCTGGCAAAATCAAAAGGATCATCAAACCCGCATAATCTCGTGAAAGCTACTTTTAATGCCTTGCTGGAGCTTCGTGATGCAAACACGATCGCGCGACAACGTGGTATTAGTCTCGAAAAAGTATTCAACGGATAATAAGCAGTAAAAATGTCTAAAGTAAAGATAACACAGATCAGAAGTAAGATCGGAAGTACACAACGGCAAAAGCTTACCCTGGAGGCTCTTGGTCTTAAAAAAATGCACGGTTCTGTAGAGTTGGAAGCAACACCACAGGTACAGGGAATGGTTAATAAAGTCAAACATTTAGTTACGGTACAGGAACTATAAATTGAAGTACATTATGGATTTAAGTAATTTACAACCTGCAAAGGGCTCGGTAAGAGGTTCGAGAAGAATTGGAAGAGGTCAGGGTTCGGGAAGAGGCGGAACCTCCACAAGGGGACATAAGGGAGCTAAATCACGATCGGGATACAAAAAGCGGTTCGGATTCGAAGGTGGTCAGATGCCATTGCAACGACGTGTTCCTAAATTTGGCTTTACGAATATTAACAGAAAGGAATTTAAAGCGATAAATATCAGTGCTATTCAGAAACTGGCTGACAAAAAGAAACTATCGGTGATCGATTTTCAAACATTGTTTGAAGCAGGACTTGTACAGAAAAACGATCTCGTTAAAATACTTGGTAACGGTGAGATCACCTCGAAACTTGAGGTAAAGGCTCATGCCTTTTCCAAGTCAGCAATTAAAGCCATTGAAGCTCTTGAAGGAAATGCTGTAAAAATTTGATTTTATGAAATCCTCAGCGGTCGGTTCACCAGGCATCTTATTAAATTATTAATTTGCAGGGTAACGAATACCACAAGCATTGACTAAAAGGATTAATAATTTGTAAACCAGAACATTAATTATATTATACGTGAAAGCATTTATCGAGACCATAAAAAACATTTTCAGAATTGAGGATCTGCGTACCCGTATACTTTATACCCTTGGTATTTTGCTTATATACCGGCTGGGTTCGAATGTAGTATTGCCCGGCGTTGACCCGTCAAAATTACAACTTTTGCAACAAAGAACATCCGAAGGGGTACTTGGGATACTTGACATGTTTTCAGGAGGGGCATTTTCCAATGCATCTATTTTTGCACTGGGTATCATGCCTTATATTTCTGCTTCTATTGTTGTTCAGTTGCTGGGTATAGCCGTACCATATTTTCAGCGTCTTCAAAAGGAAGGAGAAAGCGGCAGACGCAAGATCAATCAAATCACACGATATCTTACTTTGATAATTCTGTTCGTGCAGGCACCGGGATATCTGACCCAGATACCACCTGAGGCCCGTGTATTGCCCGGAACCTTCTTTACCATTTCGTCCGTTATCATACTGACAACAGGTACGATGTTTGTGATGTGGCTCGGTGAAAGAATAACAGATAAAGGAATAGGAAACGGGATCTCGCTGATCATTATGATCGGTATTATTGCACGACTGCCTTTTGCCACGATTGGTGAATGGACTGCCCGGCTGGAAAGTCAGGGTGGCGGACTGGTAGCCTTTTTACTGGAAATTGTATTTTTGTTCCTTGTATTTGTGGTCAGCATTTTGCTTGTTCAGGGTACAAGGCGAATACCTGTGCAGTATGCAAAGCGCATAGTCGGGAATAAGCAATACGGGGGGGTGAGGCAGTATATTCCCCTAAAGGTAAATGCTGCTGGTGTTATGCCAATTATATTTGCACAGGCCATAATGTTTCTTCCACTGACTTTCGGACAGTACGGCGGAGAATCAATGTCTGGATTTGTAGCGGCCTTTGCAAATTTTACAGGCTTCTGGTATAATTTTACATTTGCCCTGCTGATCGTGTTATTTACCTATTTTTATACGGCAATAACAATTAACCCGACACAAATGGCAGAGGATATGAAGAAAAACGGCGGTTTTATTCCAGGGGTCAAACCTGGCAGGAAGACCGTGGAGTTTTTGGATACGATAATGTCAAGGATAACCTTCCCTGGATCACTCTTCCTTGCCCTTGTTGCCATATTGCCTGCTTTTGCTATGCTGGCGGGTGTTACAAGGGGGTTTGCACAGTTTTACGGGGGAACTTCGTTGTTGATCCTTGTTGGTGTAGTGCTTGACACATTGCAGCAGATTGAAAGTCACCTGCTAATGAGAAAATATGACGGCTTGATGAAGTCAGGCCGTATTAAAGGTCGTGCAGGCGGTGCTGCTGCTATGTAAAAAAAGTTTTTTGATGGGAAAAATAAAAACAGCAGAAGAGATTGAATTATTACGGAAGAGCAACGATCTGGTTTCAAAAACCCTTGCTAGCGTTGGTGAGTTGATAAAGCCGGGGGTCACGACAGAACTGCTTGACCGGCGGGCTGAGGAGTTTATCCGTGATCACGGTGCAGTACCCGGGTTTTTAGGTTACAGGGGATATCCGAAAACATTATGCACTTCAGTTAACAGTGAGGTTGTGCATGGTATTCCCTCGGGATATGAATTAAAGGAGGGCGATGTGATATCGGTTGATTGTGGGGTGTTATGGAACAAATATTACGGAGATACAGCATACACCTTTTCGGTGGGAGAGATAAACAGTAAGGAAAAAAAATTGTTAAAAACTACAGAGGAAGCGCTGTATAAGGGGATTGAAAATGCTGTGGCCGGTAAACGTACAGGAGATATAGGATATGCAATTCAGATTCATTGTGAGGAAGCAGGTTTTTCGGTTGTGCGGGAAATGGTAGGTCACGGACTGGGGAAGAGCATGCACGAATCACCCGAAGTTCCCAATTACGGTCGCAGGGGAAGTGGTGTAAAGCTAAAGGAAGGAATGGTTATTTGTATTGAACCTATGATCAACCTTGGAAGAAAAGAAATTGTACAATCAAATGACGGATGGACTATCAGGACTGCCGACCGTTCAACATCAGCTCATTATGAACTGGCAGTGGCGATCGGTAAAGAAAAAGCTGATATATTATCTACTTTTGAATATATTGAAAAATTGATCAATGCGAATTAATATCCCCTGGTATTAAATAAATTGCTTATGGCTAAACAACCTTCGATTGAGCAGGATGGTACAATTAAAGAAGCACTGTCAAACGCGATGTTTCGTGTAGAACTGGAAAACGGGCATATTATTACAGCTCATATTTCAGGCAAAATGAGAATGCACTATATTAAGATATTACCGGGAGACAAGGTAAAGGTTGAAATGTCTCCATATGATCTGACAAAAGGAAGAATAACATTCAGATATAAATAAAGGATAAATATTATACACATGAAAGTACGAGCATCTGTAAAAAAACGCACCTTTGATTGCAAGATCGTAAGAAGAAAAGGACGTTTATATGTGATTAACAAAAAAAATCCCAGGCACAAACAGCGTCAGGGATAGTAAACTGTAATACTGTAAAATAATTATAAATATATTTTTATGGCAAGAATAGTTGGTGTAGACTTACCAAGAAATAAACGTGGAGAAATAGGCCTTACCTATATTTATGGTATCGGTCAAAGCACTGCTCAAAAAATTCTTGATTCAGCCGGTGTGGACAGGAATATTAAAGTAGAGGAATGGACTGATGAACAGATCAGTAAGATCAGGCAAATTGTGAATGAAGGTTATAAAGTTGAAGGTGAGTTAAGGTCTTCAGTGCAGCTTAATATTAAAAGATTGATGGATATTGGTTGTTATCGTGGAATACGGCATCGTATCGGATTGCCGGTACGCGGTCAGAGCACAAAAAACAATGCACGTACCCGTAAAGGAAGAAGAAGAACGGTCGCGAACAAAAAGAAAGCTACAAAATAAGATTGAATTATGGCAAAAAAGACAGGATCATCACGAAGAAAAGTTGTACAGGTAGAGCCTGTT
>Ga0307422_1000092_pt1 | contig 48758 bp, 38 predicted proteins | sample SalMarWE160290MG_FD_202153 | JGI IMG/M metagenome (GOLD analysis project Ga0307422, IMG submission 202153) | Salt marsh sediment microbial communities from the Plum Island Ecosystem LTER, Massachusetts, United States - WE1602-90 | ecosystem: Environmental > Aquatic > Marine > Intertidal zone >...
GTGGAATACCAATAATAACAATACCATAACAGGAAATGCTTACCTGGAGATACAACCCCTCAGAAGCCTGAAATTACGCTCCTCTTATGGTATAAATAACTGGTACGGTTCCAGCAGGCAGTGGGTGCCTGCCTATAACTTAGGTGTTCAAACTTTTGAGGAATACGATTTTCTGCGCCAGAATATGTGGTCGGGGTATACATGGACATCGACCAGTACGGCAAGCTACGATTTTAAGATCCAAAACATGCACTCATTTAGCATACTTACCGGTGCCGAGTTTATAAGAAATGCCAGGAGCCTGAGCATTGAGGGTGAAAATAGAAACAGCGTTTATAACGATTACGAATATGCTTACCTGGATAATTTCGATCCGCTGGATGCTGGCAATGTTACACTGGCCAGCTTCGGATCGAAAGATGAATATGGCTGGGCCATGATATCGTATTTTGGTAGGTTAACTTACGATTTCAAAGAAACCTACCTCCTGAATGCCACACTTCGTTATGACGGTTCTTCTAATTTCAATCGTGGCCATCGATTTGGAATGTTCCCTTCGTTCTCTGCCGGTTGGGTGCTTTCCAATGAGGATTTTATGCAAAATACCTCATCGTGGCTCAATTTCATGAAATTGCGTTTTAGCTGGGGACAAAACGGGAACCAGGATGTTGGGAGAAAATTTGCTTACCAGGCGAATATTTCTACTGAAGGAGTTAATTACTTTTTCGGCCCCGATCATTCACTTATCACTGTTGGTTCTACTCCCTACCAGGTGCCTAACTCAGGAATTCATTGGGAAACATCGGAACAAACTAATGTAGGTACCGATATGTATATGCTCAGTAATAAACTGCAGTTCTCGTTAGACTGGTACCGAAAAGATACAAAAGACTGGCTTATTGAAGCCCCTGCCTCCTCGATGAATGGAACAAGGCCTCCGGTTGTAAACGGCGGTAATGTAAGGAATACGGGTGTTGAAACCATGGTACGCTGGAACCACCGCAAAGGCGACTTCAAATACAGTATTGCGGGAACTTTTGCCTATAATAAAAACGAGATGGTTAGTATCCCCAACAGCGACTCAATTATTCACGGCCCAGCCAACCAGCTCGGTAACAATACAACAGAAATGTTTCGTTGCGAAGTGGGCAAGCCTATTGGCTTCTTCTGGGGTTATATTACCGATGGAGTTATACAGGATGAAGCTGACTTGATTGCTTACAACAGCCAGGGTACCGCTGTTGGTGATAGTGCATATTTTCCATATGCCTCCCTGAATCCCGGCGACCTGAAATTTGTGGATACCGATGGCGATGGTGATATTGATAGCGATGACAAAGTGATGATTGGTAATCCGCATCCCGATTTCATTTTCGGAATTCAACTTAATTTTGAATATAAAGGCTTTTACCTGAATTTAACAGGATACGGTCAGGCTGGCCATCAAATTGCCAAGAGTTATCGTTCGTCTGACAGCCAACGGGCAAACTGGACTGACGAGGTATATGAAACCTGGGATGGACCGGGTACATCGGACAGGTTGCCCCGTGTTGTACGAGGGGGAGGTCGTAATTGGAACTACATATCCGATATATACATTTATGATGCCGATTTCTTCCGAATCAGTAACCTGACCATTGGGTATAACCTGAAGCAGATATTCAAGAACCTTCCGGCACAGGAATTCCGTATTTACGGTGCAGCCAATAATCTCTACACCTTCACCAAGTATAATGGTATGGATCCGGAAGTGGGCTATTCTCCAACAAACGAAGGTGATCCAACAGCAGAAGATAACACTCCCTGGGGTGCTGGTATTGACCTGGGAATCTATCCTCAATCCAGGACATTCATGCTAGGTGTAAACATTACTTTTTAACCAAAAAACTGAATTGACATGAAAAAAATACTTTTTATTTTACCAGTAATTATGTTCCTATGGACAAGCTGTTCCGAAGAATGGCTTGACACAAAGAACTTGTACCAGAAAACTGACGAAAGCTATTTCCAAACCCCTGAGGATGTCCAGGAAATGTTAGCAGGCGCCTATTCTGCACTTCCGCTCGATGCCAATTTTAACCATCCGATGCTTGTTTCCGACATATTGTCGGATGACTGCTTCGCTGGAGGCGATAACTCAAACGATCTTGATGGTTTTCACCGTACCGATAATTTTACAATTTCCAATCCCGATTTTTATGAAGAACTTTATGACAGAAACTGGGAAGGAATATTAAGGACCAACCTTATTATTAAACGTTTCGATCAGGTTGAATACGAAGATGAGGTGGAACAAAACAGAGATCTTGGCGAAACTCATTTCCTGAGGGCCTATTTTTATTTCAGGGCATCGAAATTTTTCGGTCCGGTACCTCTGCGGCTCATGCCTGACGGTGATGAGGTTGTACGGGCAACTCCGGAAGTAATGTACGGGCAGATTGCCTCCGATATGAAAAAAGCCATTGAACTTCTTCCTTCAATTCGTTACCAGAATATCCCCACAGAACGTCTGGGACATGCTACAAAATGGGCTGCACAAGCCATGATGGCGCGTATTTTCTTGTTTTATACAGGATATTACGGACAAACAGAACTTCCCCTTGCTGAAGGAGGTTCAGTATCGAAAGACCAGGTTATTAACTGGCTCGAGGAATGTATTAACAATAGCGGCCATGACCTGTTGCCCGACTTCAGAAATAACTGGCCGTATTCTTCAGTAAGTGGTTATCCCTTTACTGCAAATAACAATCTTTCCTGGGCAGGTGAAGAAGGGGGTAATTATGAAACTATCCTGGCTGTTAAATATTCCCCCTATGCCGGGTATAACACTCCCGATCAACAACTACGTTACGCAAACATGCATAACTTAAATGTTGGTTTAAGAGACCAGTCAATCTTACCCTTTGGTCAGGGCTGGGGACTTGGCACAGTTAATCCCCAGCTATGGGAAAGTTTCGAGGAAGGCGACCTGCGCAGGGAAGGGTCTATCCTAAACGTAAATATTACGGATAATCCGGATGAAGCAACAGTGACTGATGCTTTTACCTGGGGAGGTGATAACCAGACTATGGAAACAGGGTACTTCCAGAAGAAATATGCCCCTATTGTTGATTATAACGCAGGAGGTGTCCTGGAGAGTATTTGGTATACAAGATATGGGGCACCATCTGACTTTATGTTGTGGAATATGCAAGACGATGTTTTAATCCGCTTTGCCGATGTTCTCCTCATGTCAGCTGAATTGGGCAGCCCGGGTGCTGCTAATTACTTTAACGAAGTTCGCACACGTGCCGGCCTGGATCCTATTGACAACCCCTCACTCGATGATATTAAACTTGAACGCCGCCACGAATTTGCTTTCGAAGGCCTTCGTTACCACGATTTGCTGCGCTGGGGACTTGAAGATGCCAAAACTGCCATTGAAGCAGCCAATGGCATAACGGTTCTCTGGGTTTTAGAAGAGAGAGAATATTCAATTACCTTCCCGCTTGAAACAGGAGGTTTCCTTCCTATTCCTGAGACTGAAATTCTTTTAGCTGAGGGCGAATTGGTTCAGACCCCGGGATGGTAATTTTTTAATAATAGTATTAAGGAATTGATAATTTAGAAAAAGAGGTTGTCAAAATGTGGCAACCTCTTTTTTTTGAGTTAATCAATTATCTCATACCACTTGCTTAACGAAAATTTTCCTTCTCCGTTATAGTATCGAAAACGTATCAACTGCACCTCGGGATCTATTTCGCGCCACGAAATTTCAAGTGCTCCGGGATGGGTCAGATTGGTGATGTATCCCCTTGTTTCCCTTCGCATTCGATCTGCCTCACGGATAGTTATTTTCTTTTTTAAATCAAGTTTCCAGCGTTGTTTTGCAAATGCTTCTTCTATGCTTTCATCGCCCAATACTACAATATCGATACTATTAAATGTAGTAATATAGCCTTTGTAGGGCGGAACAGTTTTGCCCAACTCCAATTGTTCGATATCACTCCAAAGTTCAGGTGTCTTTTTCTTAAAGATTAATAATTCTGCTATTTTGGAATTGATGGTATCCTGAAAGACTACATGCCTGAAATTATCCCCATCCTGAGCTTCACCAATCAATCCAAACCGTATTATTTTTACAAAATGATTCCTTGCCATGAATTTCCTTTTCAGTCAATTCTTATACAATTTTACAAATATCCGCGAACACCTGAGCCAACTTATCAACTAATCCCCGGAAAGAAGAATGGTTTACTTTATGCACCCATCATTTTAACTTTCTTTTATATATTTGTGCAAATGCTTTTTTTCTGATGGATAAGAAAGAAAAAAGAAACTTTTTTCAAAAGATAAGAGATAAATACAGATTTTCGGTTTACCGTGACGAAAGTTATGAAGAGGTGCTCAACTTAAGACTATCGCGCATGAATGTGATAGCCTGGGGAGGAATTGCTACCCTTCTTTTTCTCGGAATTGTCATATCTATTATTGTCTATACACCGGTTAGAGAATTTATTCCGGGTTACCCTGATGAAAACACGCTAAAAAGCAGTATCAGAAATAAGCAACGACTGGATTCACTTGAAATTGAACTGAACAGGCGCGATATGTACCTGGATAATATTAACCGTATCATATCGGGTGAAGAACCTGAGAATTACAATAATGTCAGGGATACAAACCAAAATTATAATGATATTAAATTCACTCGCTCTACAGAGGATTCTCTGATGAGGGAATATTTCAGGGAGGAAGAACAATTTGGAATAAATAAAGACAAGAAAAGCGAGACCATAGGAGGTATTTCCCAGATGCATTTCTTTGCACCTGTCAAAGGACTGGTTACCAATTCATTCAATTCGGTAGGAGATCATTATGGTACGGATATAGTTGCTGCTGCAAACGAAGTTGTAAAAGCTACGCTGGCAGGTACCATAATTATGGCAACATGGACACTCGAAACGGGTTGGGTTATTCAGATTCAGCATAAAAATAATCTTATATCAATTTATAAACACAATGCTGAATTACTTAAAAGAGTTGGCGATTATGTAGAAGTTGGAGAAGCTATTGCAATTATTGGTAATTCCGGTGAATTAACAACGGGTCCGCATTTGCATTTCGAATTGTGGTACAATGGTATTCCTCTTGACCCTGAAGATTATATTTCGTTCTGAAAGTGTTCATCCTTTATAATTGATAATGAGAAAGAGAGTAGCCATTCTGGGATCGACTGGTTCAATTGGCACACAAACACTCGATGTCATTTCACATCATCCGGAAGTTTTTGAGGTATCGGTAATTACTGCCAGAAATAACGTTGATCTGCTCGTTGATCAGGCGCTCAGATATATTCCAAAACATGTTGTTGTTACCAATGAAAAACGCTACCGGGAAGTATCAGATGCACTTAAAGGATTACCAACTGAAGTACATGCAGGCGATAAGTATCTTTCGGAAATAGTACAACTGAAAGAGATTGATATTGTACTCTCTGCGCTTGTAGGATTTGCTGGTTTATTACCCACCATCAAAGCACTGGAATCGGGCAAGAATATTGCGTTGGCCAATAAAGAAACTCTTGTGGTTGCCGGAGAACTTATTACAGAACTGGCCCGGAATAATGACTGTCAAATTTATCCGGTCGATTCGGAACATTCGGCAATTTTTCAGTGTCTTGTCGGTGAGAACCGGAAAAGCATCGAAAAAATTTATCTTACAGCCTCGGGAGGACCTTTTCGGGGAATGAACGCAGAACAGTTAAAGAAAGTAACGCTGCATCAGGCACTGGATCACCCCAACTGGTGCATGGGGAATAAGGTTACTATTGATTCAGCATCGCTGATGAATAAAGGACTGGAGGCTATTGAAGCAAAATGGCTTTTTGATCTTACACCTGAACAAGTAGAGATAATTATCCATCCGCAATCTATTATTCATTCTATTGTTCAGTTTCACGACGGATCTATGAAAGCTCAGATGGGACTGCCTGATATGAGATTGCCCATTCAATATGCACTGGGTTATCCGGAAAGATTATCAAGCGATTTCCCCCGATTTAATTTTATCGATTATCCGAAACTTACTTTCGAAAAACCTGATACTGATGTTTTTCGTAATCTCGCCCTGGCTCTAAATTCTATGCATTCAGGTGGCAACATGCCGTGCATTATGAATGCAGCCAATGAAGTTACAGTTGATGCTTTTCTTAACGATCGGATTCCTTTTTACAGGATGCCTGAGATCATTGAAAACGCAATGGCTAAAGTCAGTTTTATAACCCACCCATCAATAGAGGATTATACGATAAGTGATTCCGAAGCAAGACAATTTGCAAGCGAGATGATATAAATTGACCGCTTTCTTGACCTTGTGTTCAAATATTATAATTTTGCAGGGCTTTATTTATTGCTATACTGGTTTCTTTTCTTTTAATAATATTGCCGGATAGCATAACAGAACACTCAAGATTATAGTTATTCAATTTAACTAACTACTTGCTGTAAATATAGCTTAAATCAAAAAATGAACTTTTTTGTACACAATTGTTTAATGAATTATATCTTAATTTAAAGAATGAAAATAATAATCCAGATTGGTCAGCTACTTTTATCCCTATCCATTCTCATTATACTCCATGAATTAGGGCATTTCATATTCGCACGTATTTTTAAAACCCGTGTCGAAAAATTTTACTTATTTTTTAATCCATGGTTTTCACTTTTTAAGGTAAAAAAAGGAGAAACTGAATATGGTATAGGCTGGTTGCCTTTGGGGGGGTATGTAAAAATTTCCGGGATGATAGATGAATCGATGGATAAGGAACAATTGAAGAAACCTCCCCAACCTTATGAATTTCGTACAAAACCTGCATGGCAGCGTTTATTTATTATGCTTGGAGGGGTACTGGTGAATCTTCTGCTTGGATTTTTAATTTTCACTTTCATTCTTTTTAACTGGGGCGAAAAATACCTGCCGAATACCAATCTAACAGATGGAATCTGGGTTACAGATTCGATAATGTATGATGTGGGCCTGCAAACAGGCGATAAGATAATATCCGTTAATGATACGAAGCCTGAAAGTTTTATTAACATCCTGGAGGAGATGCTTTATGGAGGAGAAATGCATCTTGTCAGGAATAACCGCGATACTGTTGTGATTATTCCCCAGGATTTTGCAGGCAGAATTGTGGATAACAGCATTCACAAACGTGGATTCCTTATTTACCCGAGGATACCTTTTATCATCAGAGAAGTTCCGGATACATCACAAAATGCCGGCTCCGGGCTTGAAGCCAAGGATATGATTGTTCAGATCAATGATATACCGGTGAAATATGCCGACGAAATTGTATCAATACTCGATACTATTCGTGGGAAGACCATTTCGGTTGTTATCGACCGGAAAGGAGAAGAACATGAACTGATGGTGGATGTGAGTGATGAAGGTAAACTTGGGATTGTATACGGTTTCCTGAACTTCGATCAACTCGAAAAATTGGGAGTATATAATTTTTCGACCTACGAATATACCTTCCTGCAATCGATTCCTGCAGGATTTCTTCGTGCTAAGGAAGAACTTCTTTCCTACATCCGGCAGATCGGGTTGATATTTAATTTTAAATCGGGTGCTTATAAAGCTGTTGGGGGTTTTGGAGCCATAACGAATCTTTTTCCTCCAATCTGGAATTGGGAAGCTTTCTGGAATATTACCGCTCTTTTATCTATTATGCTGGCTTTTATAAATATACTTCCTATTCCTGCTCTTGACGGCGGGCATGTTACATTTTTAATTTTTGAAATGGTTACGGGGCGCAAACCCGGGGAGAAATTTCTTGAATATGCTCAAATGGTTGGTATGTTTATTATACTTTTCCTCCTGTTGTATGCAAATGGTAACGATGTTTACCGATTAATTCTCCGATGGATCGGAAAATAATATGTAACTTTGATTAAAATATACTGAAATGGCTACAATCATTTTGCTTGGAACACCGGGTCCTTTTGAGATTATTCTGATAGTAGTTATATTGCTTTTGCTTTTTGGTGGGCGAAAAATTCCGGAGTTAATGCGAGGGCTGGGTCAGGGGATGAAGGAGTTTAAAAAAGCAACCCGGGATGATGCTCCGGAAGAAAAGAAAAAAGACGTTATTGATCCTGAGAAGGAATAGTATAACAGAAGAGATTCTTTGAGAAGGTAATACCCTAACGCTAAATAATTCATTTATAATGAAAAGGAATTTTTTTCCTTTACTATTTATTATCATTCCTTTCCTCAGTCAGAATTTATTTTGTCAATCATATACCGGAACTGCCGGTACCACTTTTACCTCATTAGATAATCCTAATATAATATCCGGAAATCCTTCTGCTTTCAGTTCGTCCTATAATTTTGAATATGATGTGGGGACACTAAATAAATGTACACCCATCGATCTTCAGTTTAATACGGAGGTAGAAAAGGCAATTAATTATTTCCTTTCAAAACGACGGGCTGATATTAAAGTTTATCTGCAGCGTTCAACCTATTACTTCCCACTGATCGAAGAGCTACTTGATAAGTACGATCTCCCACTCGAACTAAAGTACATTGTTGTTATTGAATCGGGATTAAATCCTTTAGCCAAATCGAGTTCAGGAGCGGTTGGGCTTTGGCAGTTCCTGTTTTCAACCTGTTCTTTATTCGATTTAAAAGTCGACTCCTATATTGATGAGCGCAGGGATATATATAAATCGACCGAGGCTGCCTGTAGATACATGCAATATCTTTATCGTACCTATAACGATTGGAACCTGGTAATGGCGGGTTATTGCGGTGGTCCCGGTGATGTTCGTAAAGCTATTGAACGTTCCGGTGGTAAAACTGATTATTGGGAAATTCGTCCTTTTCTTACTGAACAGGCACGTAACTACATTCCGACCTTTCTTGCCATTGACTATCTGATGAATTATTATGAAGCATATGATATTGCGCCTGGTAAGTTAAGTTATTCATGGAGCGATGTGGATACAATTCAAATAAATTACTCCGTTTCATTTCAGCAGATTGCTTCTGTGCTTGGTATTCCGGTATCAGAAATTGAATGGCTAAACCCGGTTTATCGGAAAGGAATCATTCCTGACCTGCCGGAGCCTTGTATTTTAATTCTTCCTAAAGATCATATGTTGAATTATATTCGAAACGAAAGCAGGATAATTGCTGTTTCTGTACCAGAGAAAGACTATAATACACTGATGGCATTTGCAGGAACAACAGATAATTGTAAATTGATCACTCATACCGTGAGGAGCGGAGAGTATTTCCACAAAATAGCTATAAACTATAATTGTACTATAGAGAATATAAAGGCATGGAATAACCTGAATAGCCTGAATGCCTATCCCGGGCAAATACTTAAGATATGGATACCCAGCAAAGATGAATATTGAATTCTATTAGCGGCAGGTTTTTTGTAAGGAATTTCATAATTAGTAATATAAAACATCCCTAAAAATGAGAATTTCTATTTTATCACTGATTATAGCATTGATGATATCCTGTAAACCTGGTAATAGGGAATCGCTGAAACCCATGCCATCCGGTGCGCCGGGAGATCTTCTTCTGGTAATGAGCAATAAATTATGGGAATCGTTTTCAGGCGATACAATTCGCAGTATTTTGGCGGGTCCGGTTGATGCTCTTCCCCAGGATGAGCCGCGATTTGATGTAATTAGAATTGACCATAGTGCTTTTGGGAAACATTTTAAACAACAGCGTAATATCGTTGTTGTAAAGGTCGGCTCAGATCAGCAGGAAGCAGAAATATTGGTACAGAAGGGACTTTGGGCACGCACACAAATTTTAATTTCATTACTTGCTCCCGATGAGAGCGCATTAATACTATTATTAAATGAGAATCGCGATAAACTTTTATCGCTGCTTGTAAACACTGAGCTTAAAAGATTAATGGATGCCTATCATTCCAGTAGTGACAAAACCCTTACTGATAAGTTAAAGGAAGAACAGAATTTATTGCTGACAGTTCCGGTAGGATATGAAATAAATACCTTAGATAAGGATTTCGTATGGCTCTCGCAGGAGTACCGCGATATTATTCAGGGGATTCTGATTTATAGCTATCCCTATACTGATAAAGAAACTTTTACACGTGATTATTTAGTGGCGAAAAGAAATATTTTTCTTAAGAAGAATGTTCCCGGAGAACTGGAAGGTTCCTATATGACAACCGAACCTTTATTCCCTCCTTTATTTAGGGAGTATGAGATGAATGATGAAAATTATACAGCTGAGCTGCGCGGCTTATGGCGGGTACAGGATGGATTGGCAATGGGGGGTCCGTTTGTCAGCATAACACAACTCGATCAGGAACGTAATCGGATTGTTACCGTAGAAGGTTTTGTCTTTGCTCCGGGCCATAAAAAAAGAGACCTGCTACAGCAACTTGAAGCCATAATTTTCACACTAAATTTTATCGATAACCAGAGTACCCATAGTGAATGAGTTGGTACCTCTATCCGGGGATGATATTAATCGATATCGTAACGACCGTGAAATTGTTCGTAAAACTGCGCTGCAAATAATTAAAGATTTTGACCGATTTAGGATTGAGGTTCAGTTTCCCGGTGACCTGCATATGGCATATGATGACTTATTCGCTCAACTTTCGCCCGTAATTCAGAATTTACTAAATACTAGTCATTCTACACTTTATGCATTGCTCTATACCATCGATCTGAACGAACGCGCCATTGTCAAGGGAGTTACTGAGATGGCAAACCTGGAAATACACGAGGTCATTTCCCATCTGCTTCTCGAGCGTGAATTAAAAAAAGTTATTACGCGCGAATATTTTAGTCGGAACAAATAGAATTCTTTTAGCTTTAGCAGGTACCTATAATTATTCAATTCTCACTTAGAATTATTATTTTTAGCCAATGTTAGAAAAAATTGGAAAGGAATAATTTTAAAATCCTTATTTATGGAACAGGATTAATGGGAGAATGATATGAGAAACAATAGAATACTTGTTGGAATAACTCACGGCGATATAAATAGTATAAGTTATGAAGTAATTATAAAAGCCTTATTAGACAACAGGCTTTATGATTCCTGTACTCCTATAGTATATGGATCGCCAAAAGTTGCAGCCTACCATCGCAAAGCTTTAAATATAGATAATTTTAGTTTCAACACAATTAAGTCGCCCGATGAGGCAAACCCGAAGAAATCAAATATTATTAATTGCATCGATGAGGATGCAAGAGTTGAGCTGGGCAAAATAACGGATTATGCCGGTAATTCGTCTATTATGGCTCTCGAAATAGCTACTCAGGATCTGGCTGATAAAAAAATTGATGTTTTGGTTACGGGCCCTGTCAATAAGTACAATATTCAGTCGGATAAATTCAATTATGCCGGCCATACGGAATTCCTTGAATCGCGATTTAATTCTGAAGGGGCTCTGATGTTTATGATTAACGATTTTATAAGAGTAGGGGTTGTTACCGGACATATTCCTATAGACAAGGTTACGGAATATATTACTAAGGATAGTATTATGCGTAAGCTTCGCATTATGAATAATTCTCTTATTCAGGATTTTGGAATCAGAAAACCACGTATTGCCGTTCTTGGACTTAATCCGCATGCCGGCGATAATGGAGTCATAGGCGATGAGGAACAACGTGAGATAATTCCGGCATTAACTGCTATCCGCGAAGAAAACATACTGACATTTGGGCCCTTCCCGGCTGATGGTTTTTTTGGCTCTTCAAATTATACCAAGTTCGATGGAATACTGGCGATGTATCATGATCAGGGTCTTATTCCATTTAAGGCAATGAGTCCTGACGGAGGTGTAAATTTTACTGCAGGCTTGTCGGTTATCCGCACTTCGCCGGCACATGGTACTGCTTATGAAATTGCCGGCAAAAATGAAGCATCCCCCGATTCATTTCGACATGCTATTTATCTTGCGTGTGATATATTTAATACACGAAATGGATATAAAGAACTTACTACCAATCCATTAAAATCTTATGATATTTCTGATCTTTAATTTTTTTGCATACACGGATATCGAAAGAGAAGAGAGTATGCTTAATTTTAAAATTAATCTGAATGCTTGATTATATTAAAGGTGAAATTGCCGAACTAACACCCACTCATATTATTCTCGAACAGAGTGGTATAGGTTATGAGATTAATATCTCACTATTTAGTTACTCTAAATTGCAGGGATTAAGTGAGTGTAAAATTTATTTGCACCAGGTAATTCGTGAAGATGCTCATCTGCTTTTTGGATTTTCCTCACTGGAGGAAAGAAAAATCTTCCGGTTACTGATTTCAGTTTCAGGCGTAGGAGCCAATACAGCAAGAATGATTTTGTCTTCCATGTCGTCCGATGAGGTGCAATTGGCAATTGCTGAAGGTAATGTTAGTATATTACAATCCATAAAAGGAATTGGAGCTAAGTCGGCTCAACGCATTATTATCGATCTGAAAGATAAAGTGATAAAATCGGCTGATGGTGCACAAATATTCAGATCGGCGGACAATACAATAAAAAATGAAGCGTTATCTGCACTGGAGATACTTGGATTTGCAAGGAAACAATCGGAGAAGGTAGTTGATAACTTATTGTTGAAAAATGCTAATATGCCTGTCGAAGATTTAATCAAACAAGCATTAAAGCTTCTATAGCCTTAATTTTAACCGGGTGCAAGTAGAAACGGGAAGGATTAAATATACAGGGATAATGAGAAGTAGGTTTTATAGACCTGCTGTTCTAGTATTTGCCATAGGTTTATTGTTTTTCAATTCATCTGTATTTTCACAGAACTCATCGCCTTCTGATACTTTACCAACCACTGGTTTACGATATCCTATTAGAGAGCGTGATAATTATCCTTTTTCAAACTCAGGAAGCCAGTCACCTCTATTGTTGCGTCCGCCATCGAATGTGAAGCAAAACATAGAGTACGATCCCGAATCGAAGCAATATATTTTAAGCGAAACAGTGGGGCAATTGAATTATCGACCTCCTGCTTCCATGTCTTTTGATGAGTACAAGCGATATGATGCACAGAAGTCAGAAAGAGATTACTGGCGGGAGAAATCGCTCGAGGAATCCGGAGCTGGTCCTTCCTTCATGAAAAACCTCAGGCTTGGCAACCAGGCTGTCGATAAAGTATTTGGTACCGATGTCATTAACATAACTCCGCAGGGGAGTGCTGAACTGATATTTGGGTATACTATTTCGAGGAACGAAAATCCGTTGTTGCCGGTAAAAAACAGGCGCAACGGTTCTTTACTCTTCAAATCGAAAATTCAGATGAACGTTACCGGATCGATAGGTAATAAATTTGAAGTTGGTCTGAGTTACAATACCGAAGCAACTTTCGATTTTGAGAATAAGACAAAACTGGAATATTCCGGGGAAGAAGATGAGATCATTAAGAAAATTGAAGCCGGGGATATTTCATTTTCGTTGCCAGGATCTCTCATCACAGGAAGTCAGAGTTTATTTGGACTTAAAACCGAATTACAGTTTGGAAGACTTTCCGTAACAAGTGTAATGAGCCACCAGAGGGGTGAATCGTCATCAATAAATGTACAGGGAGGAGCACAGCTTGTCGAGTTCGAAATAGATGTCGATGAATACGATGCCAATAGACATTTCTTTCTGGCACATTTCTTTCGCGATCATTATAACCAATGGATGAAGAACTTGCCCTATATCGAGTCGCAGGTTCAGATACAACAAATAGAAGTATGGGTAGTAAACAAACAGAGCGATTATTCTGAAGTTCGCAACATCGCAGCTTTCATGGATCTGGGAGAAGGTTATGATTCGAATGGCAATCCAAATTTCTATTCAGGTACTAACATTATAGGCCCAATACGGGGAGTCGATGCGCCTGCTTCGAACAATAATAATGCTCTTTATGGAATGTTGATGAACCAAAGTGGTATAAGAGCACTGGGTACTGCCAACAATGCCATAACGTCGGCTAGCAGGGACGAATTCACAGCAGGCCGCGATTATGTTTTACTTGAGAGTGCACGTCCACTTTCCGACAGAGAATATACCCTGAATCAGGAACTGGGATATATCTCTCTTAATTCTCCATTACGCAACGATGAGATACTTGCTGTTGCATTTACTTTTACATACCGTGGACGAACCTATCAGGTTGGTGAACTTTCCAATCATGTTGGCTCGCCGGGCGTTTTAGTATTAAAGCTTCTGAAAGGAATTACACCATCGCCGAAATTTCCCAACTGGGATCTTATGATGAAAAACGTATATGCGATAGGTGCTTACCAGGTCAGTTCGGAAAATTTTGTATTAAATTTATTGTACCGTAATGATAAAACAGGTGTCCCCGTAAATTATATTTCTGAGACTGACTCCGCTAATATATCTCCGTTGGTGCAAAAACAGCCTTTGCTGAAAGTTCTGGAGCTGGATAATCTTGACACACGAAACGAACCTAATCCTGATGGGGTTTTCGATTATGTTGAAGGAATAACTATTAACTCAAGGAACGGAAGGATTTACTTCCCTTTGCTCGAACCTTTTGGCTCCGATTTACGAAGAAAAATAGTTGAGGGAGCCAGCAATCCATTTGAGGCAGAGCGTATTGCTGATAAATATGTTTTTGAAGAATTATATGATTCAACAAAAACAAGGGCCGAACAGGTTGCCGAAAAAAACAAATTTTTCTTTAAGGGACAATATCAGTCCTCATCAAGTTCAGAAATACAGCTCAATGCGATGAATATTCCTAGAGGCTCAGTGGTTGTAACCGCCGGTGGGCGAACCTTGGATGAAAATGTGGATTATACTGTCGATTATACGCTGGGCAGGGTGAAGATCATTAATCAGGGGCTTCTGGAATCAGGTACGCCTATTCGTATCTCCCTTGAAAGCAACTCTCTTTTCAATATTCAGACAAAAACCTTATTAGGAACCCACCTCGATTACCGTATTTCCGAAAACTTCAACATTGGTGCTACTCTGATGAAACTGACTGAGACACCTTTAACAAAAAAGGTCAATATGGGCGATGAACCCATTTCAAATACCATATGGGGCTTAAACACATCGTACCGTACTCAGAGTCAGCTACTCACCACTCTGGTAGATAAGTTGCCCTTTCTTGAAACCAAACAAACTTCAAGCATTATGTTTGAAGCTGAATTTGCCCAACTGATACCTGGTCAGGCTAAAATAATCGGTAAAAATGGGGTGGCCTATATCGACGATTTTGAAGCAGCTCAGACCAAAATTGAGATGAAGACTTTCTCAAGCTGGCACCTGGCTAGTCCGCCAAAAAATAATCCTGATTTTTCATTTAACAACGAAAGTGGCATCGGAATTGGCTATGGACGTGCTAAACTCGCCTGGTATGTTATCGATCCGCTTTTTTATCGAAGTAGCGGGCTAAATCCCGGCAATCAGGAAATCAATGATGATTTGAAAAGTCATTACGGACGAAGGATCAGGGAAAATGAAATATTTCCTACCAAAGAAAGTGAACTCCCTGGCGAAAATTTTATTTCTATTTTAAATCTTGCCTATTATCCTGATGAAAGAGGCCCCTATAATTATGATCCTGACCTGAATCTCGATGTTAAATTACCAAATCCTGTAAACAGATGGGGTGGTATAATGAGGGAGATTATCAATAGCGATTTTGAAACCTCGAACATCGAATTTATTGAGTTCTGGTTAATGGACCCATTTCTTGAAGATTCGACTAATGAAGGAGGTGACTTTTTCATACATTTGGGAGAAATTTCCGAAGATATCCTGCCTGACTCCCGGAAAGCATTTGAAGGAGGCTTACCCAGCAGCCCTAACGATACTATCGGAGTTGATTATACAATCTGGGGACGTGTTCCTTCCGGACAGGCTTATTTGAATACATTTGCGGGTGAAGAAGGAAGGCAATACCAGGATGTTGGTCTCGATGGATTAATCAATACTGATGAGGAAGATTTTTTTAACAGCTACCTTCTGAGTGTTGACCAGAGTATTGTACCTACTATACGTGAAGACATTTCGGCCGATGATTTTGAATATTTTCTTAGCGACGGACATAACCTGGCGGGCCATGGAATCCTGGATCGGTATAAGAATTTTAATAACCTGGAAGGAAATTCTCCACCTCTGGGATCCGGTCTGGAATATACACCCTCCAACTCGAATGAGCCAGATATTGAGGACATAAACCGTGATAATACTTTAAATACAGTAGAAACTTATTTTCAGTACCGGGTAAGCTTACGTTCTGAGGATCTTGAACAGGTGGGTCAAAATTTTATAGTCGATAAAATTGAAGCAGAGGTACCTGATTTTGAACAGAATGTGCGTTGGTATCAGTTCCGCATTCCCTTGAGTGAATGGGAAAGCAAAATGGGCGATATTGAAGATTTCAAATCTGTACGGTTTATGCGTGTCATGCTTTCCGGATTCGAACAAAAAGTAGTTCTTCGATTTGCCACTCTCGATCTGTTAAGGGGTGAGTGGAGAAGGTACAATTTTGATATCAGCGAAACCAATCCCGATGCGACCATTCAACCCGGAGGGACAGGCTTTGAGGTATCTGCTGTTAATTTCGAAGAAAATTCGGAACGTACTCCGATTAATTATATACTGCCCCCCGGAATTGATCGTGTAATTGATCCGGGCAATCCACAGGTGGCACATCTGAACGAACAGTCTATTTCACTTAAAATTGGCAACCTCGAAGATGCCGATGGGAGGTCAGTATTCAAGAATGTCCAGCTCGATTTGCGTCAATATAAGAATCTCGAGATGTTTATACATGCCGAGGATCTTCCGGGCCAGAATACAAATCTGGGTGATTTCGAAATATCTGCATTCATCCGTATTGGCTCCGATTATAAAAATAATTACTATGAAATTGAGGTACCACTAATGGTAACCCCTCCAGGGCAGTATGATGATAGAAATGATAATCACCGCCAGATTGTGTGGCCTGATTTTAACAAAATAGAGATGATTCTGGAACAGTTAGTGGAACTGAAAAAAGAACGAAACAGAAGGGTGCAGGAAGATCCTTTGAATTACTCGTCGCAAAGCGTATACAGTAAGCAGGTTCCTGTATATGATGATTTCGGGGAATATATAAAAAGCAATACAATAAAGGTAAAAGGGAATCCTAATCTTGGGAATATAAGACAAATCATGCTTGGTGTGAGAAACCCGGGCGATATAGCGAGTTTTGACAGGGTCAATGACGGTTTTCCGAAATCGGCTGAAGTATGGTTTAACGAGTTGCGCTTATCCGATTTCAACAACAGGGGAGGATGGGCTGCTAATGGCAGAGTACAGGCACAACTGGCCGATTTTGGTGTAGTAAACATTGCCGGTAGCACAAGCACTCCAGGATTTGGCAGCATTGAAGAGAAGGTGGAAGAACGCTCCATGGAAGAGGTTAATCAGTATGATATCTCGACAAACCTTGAACTCGGTAAATTTTTCGCTGAAAAAGCCAACGTTTCTATTCCGCTTTATTTTGGTACATCTAAAACTATTATCAATCCGGAGTATTTTCCCAAGGACCCCGATATTAAATTCGAGGATATTCTTGCCGAGGCGCAAACCAAAGCTGATCGTGATAGTCTGAAACTGATTTCTCAGGATTTAACCACACGGACGAGTATCAATATTACAAACATGCGTTGGAATAAGCGTTTTAAAAAGGTCGAGTTATTGTCTCCGGCAAATTTATCGGCCAGCATTGGTTATGCTCAAACTTTGGCTCATAATTACAGTACGGAGTATAATAACCTATGGAAATATAACTTGGGACTGAATTATGTTTATAATACGCGACCGAAAAATATACAACCTTTTAAAAAGTCAAAGAAATTAAGAAAGCCGGCATTCCAGCTAATTCGCGATCTGAATTTTAATCCCTACCCATCCCGGTTTTCTCTGGGTACTCAATTCGACAGGAATTACCAGGAAATGAAAATGCGAAATGTATTCGAAGATATCGAATTGCTGATAGAACCAACAGTTAACAAGGATTTCACCTGGAACCGGAAATTTGATATAAAGTGGGACTTTACACGTGCATTGAGGATGGATTATTCGGCAACAACTATTACCCGGATTGATGAGCCTCAGGGTCAGCAGGATTTGTTTATCCCTGACAATACACTGTGGAAGGATTCTGTTTGGAACAGTATACGCGAAGGCGGACGAAAAATGAATTACACTCAGAAAATGGATATTAACTATACTGTCCCTATAAATAAGATCCCGGGCTTCAACTGGATAAATCTTAACACTTCCTATGGGACTACCTACAACTGGCTTCGGGGTGAAATAGTTCCCGGCAGGATTTTAGGAAATACAATTAAAAATTCAAATTCGATAAAAGCTAATAGTACCCTGAATTTGAGAAGCCTGTATTCGAAAATTGGATATTTAAAGAAACTGGATGCCAAATATTCAAAGCCCAAATCGACTCGGGCAAAAGCCCCCGAAGACATGCGCTATAAAGAAGTGCGCTATGAGCAGCGTACATTTTTTAAGAAAGATGTCCCCAAAAATATAAACCATAGATTAAAAACCGAGAATGTGGAAATTCAGGTTCTTGATGCGGATGGGAATGAGATTGAAGTTGAAACTAGTATTGTAAACGAGAACAGGATTACAATTACCGCCACCAGCGATCTTACGGGAGTAACAGTTATTGTTGTGGGAAAAATTCCCCGGGGCGAGAATCCGATTATCTTCCTTGCCGAAAATAGTATTCGCTTGTTAACCGGGTTTAAGACAATTAGTATTTCATGGATGCAATCATCGGGGAGCGTACTTCCCGGATTTACTCCTGAAATAGATTTATTTGGGATGAACCTCTCCGATAATAATGGCGCACCGGGCTGGCCTTTTGTGTTTGGGATGCAGGATACCGGTATTGTTCGCAAATTCATCGACAGGGATTGGCTTACAAGAGAAAGTACATTCAGCAAACCCTTTCAGTTTAACAGGAGCAAAGAACTTAATATCAGGGCAACCTATGAGCCTTTCAAAGGATTGCGGATCGATATAAATGCAAGCCGGTCGTATTCGGAATTCAATGAACAGCTTTATTTTTACGATGATTCCTTGGAACTCTCTAATTACGGCAATTATTTTATCGATCATATTTATACCGGAGGTAGTTTTTCGATTTCAGTAATTACACTATCAACAGCATTCGAACGGCCCAGTGAGAAAAATAACTGGCATTCTCCGGCCTTTGATCGTCTCAACGATAACCGGTCGGTTATATCTGCCAGGCGTTATCGCGAACGGATCAGCAGCAGTGAGGAATATAACTATACACTATATCATGGCGATGCCGAGCAGTTTTACGATGGTTATGGACCTACATCTCAGGAAGTACTTATACCTGCATTTCTTTCAGCTTATACCGGAGTTGACCCTCAAAATATTACGCTGGAAGCTTTTTTCTGGACTATGATGCCCAATTGGAAAGTCTCTTTCGATGGTCTTTCTAAACTGGATTTTATCCAGAAATTTCTCAAAACTATAGTCTTATCACATTCCTATAAATCCACATATTCAATTACCGGTTTTGGTACTAATGTCAGTTACTTCGACGACTTCGAATCAGGAATATTTGACAGTGATGACGACATTCGTAGTGTAATGCGTGATGATCAACTTAATTATATTGCGCAATATCAGTATAGCTCGGTTTCCATTAAGGAACAATTGAGTCCTCTGATTGGATTTGATATGACCTGGCATAACAGCCTTCTGACGAAATTTGAGATTGGCAACACCCGGATGGTACTTCTGAGTCTGAACAATAATCAGGTTAATGAAACACGAAATAGAGATTACACTATTGGAGCCGGTTACAGGTTTAAGGAGGTGCCTCTTAATATCACAGCCGGTGGTACAAAACGACAAATAACCAGCGATCTTAATGTTCGTTTCGATATTTCGCTGCGCAATAACGTTACCATTATACGTTTCCTTACCGAACAACTGGACGAAGTAAACGATTACAGGGTAACCACTGGGGCTAAAAGAGTTACAATGGGACTCACCGCCGATTATGTCTTTAGCAAAAACTTCAATGTCCAATTCTTTTTCGACAGGGAAGTTAATACACCCTTTACTACAACTACATTCAAAACAGCTGAAACAAATATTGGATTTAGTTTACGACTCTCTCTGTAATTCGATAGCACGAAAGAAGAGAATAAAAGTTGTGCAATAAAAAGACAGAAGTGAAATTTTGTACATTCCCTTTTTTGGATATTTGTATATTTACAGGAAAGATCAAAATAAAACACGAGCTATGGATATTCCCGATAATGTAAAGTACACTAAGGATCATGAATGGATCAGAATAGAAAATGATAGTAATGCTGTTGTAGGTGTCACTGATTATGCTCAGGGCGAACTTGGTGATATCGTTTTTTTGGAAATTGAAACACAGGGCGAGCAACTGGATAAAGGTGAAGTTTTTGGAACTATAGAGGCAGTGAAAACTGTATCGGATCTTTTTATGCCGGCATCGGGCGAAATTGTCGCAATTAATGAAGAGCTAAATGATTCGCCTGAACTCATCAACAGTGATCCGTTTGGGAAGGGATGGTTGATAAAGATTCAGCTAACTAATGTTTCGGAATTGGATACGCTGCTTGATGCCGCACAATATGAAGAATTAATAAATTCCTAGTAACCGGAAAGTAGCTTTAGGTGATACGTTTGTATTGAACCCTGTCCTAATGATTAGCAGGCAGCAGGTATTATTACAATTGTGCCAGCTAGATTAAATTCAGTAATTTAAAATAATCGAGGTTGTTCATCATCCCAGAGAGTAGGATAATTATCATCAAATTTCCGAAGAACTTCAGATATAATAGCTTCACGCATAAATTTTGCCTTATTTCTTACCTTGAACTTTTCGCAATACTGAGTAATTGCACTATGCTCTCTCGAATTAAACCGGATTGTTTGTGTTATCGCTCTCTTTAAATTAAGGTCCTTCGCTGTTTTTCTCCTCATAGTATTTCACGGCATAGGATTTACCCGAAAATACTAATTATTATAAAGGCTTCAGGATCATACTTATTAACAAGATTTGGTATACAATATATTTAGTAAAAGGAGTTCAGTCCTGGCCGGAATTGTAATCTATTGATCTTTATAGCCCTTAATAGATCAGTTATGGTGGAAAGGGATAAATATAATTCCTGTTGAAAAGTTCTACTTCCTATTCCAAATCTTTTTGTTTGAGAATGGAAAATAATCCTTTAACACTAATCAGATCGAGTAGTAATGCTGTAAATAATCCAAATGTTGTAAGAATTATCATACTTGCCAGCCATTGAATTTTCAAATACCTGAATAATAAAGAAATCAGGATTAGTATTGAAATATATCCGGTAAACTTAAGTATGGTCTTGTAATTTGCAGAAAGCTTGAATATCCTTTTTGCAAGCACTATATGAATTATGATTGTAAAAAATTGAACTGTAGCATTGGCTATAGCTGCGCCATATACTTTGTAAGTTGGTATTAGTATTAAATTTAAAGTAATACTCAGTATCACGGCACAAGCAGCCATATAATTCAACTGTTTAAGATTTCCGTTAGCAGTTAGCAGGGCCCCAAAGGTATAGCACACACACATTCCTATGTAGCTCAGACTAAGAAAGGCATATATATCGCTAGATATTGTTGAATGTTCGTGATACAGAAGATCGAATATTTCCCGGCGATAAAAGATTGAGGGAATAATGCCAGCCAGTGAAGGTACTATGAGTAATAGAAAAGAAAGCTGCAACAGCCCATCGATACGTTGATTCTGACGAATGTGATGCGAAAAAATAGGGAGAAGCAATAAGGGGAATAACAGTGCGTAGTTCGACATGAAATCCAGGATACGAAAGGCATGAGCAAAAATACCTGCCTGGAGGTCGCCATCGGGTAATAAAATTCGGAGAAGTACCGAGTCGATCCGGTAGTAAACAGCCATCAATAAAACAAGCAGTGCATAGGGTTTGAGTTTTTGAATAATGGGAATAAGTTGCTTTATATTGATAGTAAAGCGGAACGATACGGTTTTCCCCAGTACCAGAAAAAAACTGGCTGTAAGTGTTACTGCATAAGCTAATGTCTGTGCCAGCACAAACCACATGATATGAAAGTTCTGGGAAGTAAGGGGATTAATTAAAAGATACCCCACAATTAGGATCATTATCAGGCGATCGAGGATGGAAATGATCCCCTCGGTTTTGAAAAATTGTAAACCACCAAGATTTGCCCTCATGGAAAGAATAAAGGAGGCCATGAACTGATTAAGTAGTATTATGAGGAGTAATGGAATTTCCTGTGGGCGGATATTCATAATAAGCGCAACCACAAAACAAATCAGCGCATAGGGTAGGGCAAGAATTAATTTCAGAATTACAATATTTGACAAATAACGGCTTATCAAAGCCGGATATTGGGCTATCTCTCTTCTGATGAAATTTTCAATACCCAGATCCAGGATAATTTGAAAAATCAGGGCTGTATTAAAAAGTGAAAAGTAACTGCCATAAATTTCGGCACCTACATTATTTTGAACAACCCGATCGATACCAAATACATATATTGGTTTAATAATGACATTCAGAAAAACTAAAAATCCGAGATTTGTAATAAATTTCCTTTTCAATGTAATGCGATTATCAATGCAAAGGTAAAAAGATATGAATATGATAATAAACGGGGTGATTATTAATTGAAAATTGTTCAGATGGTTTAATTTTTTTATATTCACGTTCCCGCTATCAACGTGAAGGGCATTAATAATCAATCATTTCATAATTGTTACAACGATTCTTAGAAATTAATGAGCTGGAGGCAGGGTGCGATGAGGCAGGCAGGGGATGCCTGGCCGGCCCGGTATGTTCGGCAGCAGTTATCATGCCCTCCGATTATCATAACTCCGAACTTAACGATTCGAAAAAACTATCATCCAGAGTGCGGGACAAACTTCGAAAGGAGATAGAAAAAGTTGCCATTTCGTATGCTGTTGCATTTATCGATAACCATGTGATTGATGAAATCAATATACTTAAGGCTTCAATAATCGGAATGCACCATGCGCTTGATAAGTTAACAGTTCGTCCCCATCATATATTGGTCGACGGAAATAAATTTTTCTCCTACGGAGATATTCCCCATTCATGTATTGTCAAAGGCGACAGTAAATTTATTTCGATTGCAGCTGCTTCGGTGCTTGCAAAAACTTGTCGCGACGAACTGATGGTGGATTTACACAATCGGCACAGTATTTACGGATGGAATAAGAACAAAGGATATCCGACCCGATATCATAGGGCGGCCATTATGAATTATGGGATTACTGACCTCCACAGGCGGTCGTTTCACTTGATCGACACACAGACGGAGCTTGAATTTAAACATGAATACTGAAAATAATTAGGAACATATATTAATTGATTGAATTATGAAAAGAGTTATTAGCATTGTTATAAGTTTTGTTTTTACAGCTTCCATTTCCATTAAAGCCGACGAGGGTATGTGGATGCTTTCTCTGATCGAGAAACTGATAATGACAGATATGCAGGAGCTGGGAATAAAATTGACTGCCGAAGAAATATACAGCATTAATAATTCCAGTATCAAAGATGCAATTGTAATTTTCGATAGGGGATGCACAGGAGAAATGGTATCGGGAGATGGTTTATTGTTTACCAACCATCATTGTGGTTTGGACCAGATTCAATATCACAGTACACTGGAACATGATTATCTTATCGAAGGTTTCTGGGCAAAGTCTCACCAAGAAGAGCTTCCAAATCCGAATATTCAGGTGAGGTTCCTCGACCGGATAGAGGATGTTTCGGTCAGAATCAATGACGAATTAGCCGATAGTTTGACGGAGGATGAAAGGAGAATGAAGATCCGTGAAATTATTGATGAAATTGAATCTGAGGTGAACGAGGAAGAATATGAAGCAACGGTTCGTTCATTTTATGCCGGGAACGAATATTATTTGTTTGTATACAAAGTGTTCAAAGATGTGCGCCTGGTGGGTGCACCCCCATCCTCAATCGGAAAATTCGGATACGACACCGATAACTGGGAATGGCCAAGGCATACCGGAGATTTTAGTATTTTCAGGGTGTATACTGCACCCGACGGATCTCCTGCTGAATATTCAGCTGATAATGTACCTTTAAAATCCAGGCAATTTCTGTCCATTTCACTGGATGGCTTTCAGAAAGGTGATTTTACATTTATCCTTGGATATCCGGGAGGTACCGACAGGTATATGTCTTCCTATGGAATAGTTGAAACGATGCAGGTTCAAAATGCAAATCGTATTCGAATACGTGGAGAAAGGCTCGATTTGTTGATGAAGGATATGCTGGTTGATCCCCAAATTAAAATTCAATATGCTACAAAATATTCACGGTCGAGCAATTACTGGAAATATTCTATTGGTCAGAATAATGGACTCAGAGTTCTTGATGTAATTGATAAAAAACAACAGGAAGAAATGGAATTCCAGCAATGGGCCAATGCTGATTCAGCTCGTTCAGCAAAATACGGGAACATTTTATCAGAAATGGAACAAATTTATGCCAGCAAAAGAGAGGCTGAAATGAATTTCAATGCTATAACAGAAGCGTTTTTTATAGCTTCTGAGATTATAGGTTATATCGCCGACTTTAATTATTTATATAAACTTATGAGAACAGAAGATTCCGATCCGGAAGAAATTCAGGAAGAGATTCTGTTATTAAAAGAGGAAGCAGAAGACTTTTACAAGGATTATAATTTGCCTACTGATATCCGGGTGACAAAAGCTATGTTTGTGCTTTACAGGAATTTAATTAAGCCTGAAAGATATCCGGAAATATACTCTGAGATAGATAAAAAATACAAAGGCAGTATTGATAAATTTGTCGATCATCTGATTACTCATACAATGTTTACGAATAAAGAAGAAATATTGGCTTTTCTTGACAATCCTTCAATAAAGATTCTTGAAAAAGACAGAGGTTTTAAGGCAACACGAAGTATTTTTATGAAATACTTTGAAGAGTATACGGAGCTTGATGGATTTGATTTGAAACTTGAAAAGTTAGAAAGGTTTTATATTCAGGGCAGAATGGAAATGTATCCGGAGAAGTATAAATATCCCGATGCTAATTTTACAATGCGTCTGACCTATGGCACTGTAGAAAATTATTCTCCGCGCGACGCTGTTCATTATGATGAAATTACTTTATTGAAAGGAGTCATGGAGAAGGAAGACTCTTCAAATTTTGAATTCGTTGTCCCTGATTATTTAAAGGAATTATATGAAAAGAAAGATTATGGTCCCTATGGAGTTAACGGACAGATGCCGGTATGTTTTATAACTAATAACGATATTACAGGAGGAAATTCTGGAAGCCCCGTATTAAATGCACGAGGCGAATTAATAGGACTTGCTTTCGATGGAAACTGGGAGGCTATGAGCGGTGATATTGCCTATGAACCGGATTTACAGCGCTGTATCTGTGTCGATATCAGATATGTATTGTTTGTAATCGATAAGTATGCAAGAGCCACTAACCTCATCGATGAATTGAAAATTGTGAACTGAAACAGGAATAGCCATGCAGCTTAATTTTCTTGATATTATTACGGTTTTCATGGTTCTCTTTGCAGTAATCGACATTACGGGTTCAATTCCCATTATTCTGGAATTGAGAAAGAAAACGGGAGAAATTTTACCTCTGCGCACAACGCTGGTTGCATTTGTATTAATGTTGCTCTTTCTCTTTCTTGGAGAGCCCTTACTGAATCTCTTCGGTGTCGATCTTTCATCATTTGCTATAGCAGGGGCATTGATATTATTTTTTATCGGATGGGAACTTGTATTGGGGATAGAAATTTTCCATTATGAAAAAACCAAAGGAGCAGCAATTGTTCCGGTAGCTTTCCCTCTTATTGCCGGGGCAGGTTCAATGACTACTCTTATTTCTCTTAAAACTGAATATGGTATCTGGGATATTCTGGTTGCCCTAACTCTCAATATGGTATTTGTTTTCTTTGTGTTACGGGCAACTAATTTCTTTGAACGCATTCTTGGTGAAGCCGGAATCCAGATTCTTAAAAAAGCTTTTGGGATTATTCTTCTTGCCATCGCAATTCGCCTGTTCCTATCAAATACAGGAATAAAACTCCCCGGTGGTGCATGAAATTACAGTATATACCGATGGAGCTGCGAGTGGAAATCCCGGTCCAGGAGGATATGGTATTGTATTACAATCGGGTAAACACTACAAAGAAATTTCCCGGGGATATAAGCTTACAACAAACAATCGTATGGAATTGCTGGCAGTAATTATTGCCCTTGAAGCAATTAAAGTTAAAGGCAGTAAAGTGAATATATATACAGATTCCCGCTACGTTTGTGATGCAGTAGAGAAAGGATGGCTGATGGATTGGGAAAAGAAAAACTTTAATAAGAAGAAAAACGTTGACTTGTGGAAACGGTTTCTGATAGTTTTTCGTATACATAACGTGAAGTTCCACTGGGTCAAAGGACACACAAATATTCCGGAGAACGAGCGCTGTGACAAACTTGCTGTTCAGGCATCTCAGCAAAGAGACTTACTTATAGATGAGGAATACGAGAAAGAGAGTGATCAGGGGGCAATGTGGTGATAAACAAATAATTATATATCTTCACTTGATGTTATTATAACAGGAATGCTAAACAAATCCTGCAAAGATATTATTCTATATTTTAAAGGTTCTATTAGTTATGATACTATTGGTGAACTGATTGTTTCCCTGAAAGATAAAATGAGGGAGAAATGTGCACAATATGGGAATTATAAGAGACTTCTTACTCTGATGATTGAATCCTTGGAAAACATAGTCCGGTATACTAATAGTCTTCATGTTAATGATAAACTTATAAAGAAATACCCGGCTGAGTTCATGATCTGTAATGATAAAAAAACTTACACAATTGAAACAGCGAACATCATTCAAAACTCTGATATTGCACTCCTGGAAGAAAAATTCAAAATGTTAAGAAAAATGAACCCGGAGGAAATTAAAGAACTTTATAAAATTACTATTACCAACGGAAAGTTTTCGGATAAAGGCGGAGCTGGGTTAGGATTAATAGAAATGGCAAAAATAGCAGATGAAAAAATAAAGATTGAATTTTCGGCAGTTGATGAAAATTTCTCTTATTTTATCCTGCGACTAATGATTAAACAAGCATAATTGAATATCAGGTAAATAGGAATGACGAACAGTATACGTCTTCGTGCAGATTATTGTCCAATATCGCACATTTCATTTTGCTATGCATAATTCTAAATCATTGATATAATGATATTTAAATAATGCGGTTCGATAATTGTATTTTTCTCTCAATACACTAGTATGATCAGGAATTTTGTTATTATAACGCTTCGCAGCATAGCAACTCACAAAGTCTATACTTTTATAAATATTCTGGGTTTGGCAGTTGGCATGGCATGTGCACTCATGATCTCAATTTATGTTCTTCATGAAACCAGCTTTGATAATTTTCATCGCGATGCCGATCAGATATACCGTGTTAGTGTTAGTGGAAGACTCAGGGGACAACCCCTTAATATTGCATTAACTTCTGCCCCAATGGCACAGGCATTACAAGAGGAATATCCTTCAGTAGAATCTGCTCTTCGGGTAGCAAAATTTGGAGCCTGGCTGGTTTCATACGATGATATACGGTACAATGAAGATAACTTCCTGTTTGCCGATTCAAACTTCTTTAGTTTTTTTTCATTTAACCTTATAAAAGGTGATCCCGATAGTGTACTCAGCAAACCCAGAAGCCTAGTGCTTACACGTTCAACTGCCATTAAATATTTCGGCAGTGAAAATGTGATAGGGAAAAAATTAATGATTGAGACTTTTGATGATCCTTTCACTGTAACCGGACTGATGGATGATGTTAAGTCCAATTCTCATTTTCATTTTGATATGATAGGATCCTTAGTCACTCTGAATAAATATTTACGGCCGGTATGGGTAAGTCATAGTGTATATACCTATATAAAAACAGTACTAGGTACAAAAGCAAGTTCTCTCGAAGGGGAGATTGATGCTTTAATTGAAAAGAATGTTATTCCGGAGGTTGAGAAATTTCTGAATATATCCATTCAGGATTTTCTTGATGGCTCAAATGAACTTCATTATAAACTTCAGCCTTTAAAAAAGATACATCTCAATTCCGATCTGGATGTTGAACTCGAAGCAAATGGCAATGGATTATACGTTTATGCATTCGGGATTCTGGCATTATTAATCATTTTTATTGCCTGTATGAATTTTGTTAATCTCTCCACAGCTAACTCTTCAAACAGGGCCAGAGAAGTAGTATTAAGAAAAATTGTGGGTAGTGAAAGAAGAATGCTGGTTTTCCAGTTTCTTACCGAATCGGTTCTGTTCAGCTTCTTTGCTTTGATCCTGGCATTATTAATAACAGAAATTGCCATGCCATATTTCAATAGTTATCTTTCTATCGATATGAAATTTACCATGCTCAATAATTTTTCTGCTATTAGTGCTATTGTGTTAATTACATTGTTATTAGGGCTTTTGGCGGGAAGTTATCCTGCATTCTTTATTTCATCGTACGAACCCGTGAAAGTGTTGCATGGCGTATTAAATAAAGGAATAAGAAGCCGAAAAGTGAGATCAATCTTTGTTGTTATTCAATTTTTTATTTCAATACTTATAATTATAATGACCATTGTAGTGGTTGCACAAGTTGAATTTATGCTAAATAAAGAGTTGGGCTTTGAGAAGGAAAGAATACTGGTTATCCGCAGATCGGATGCTTTAAAGGATAGGATTGATGAATTCAAGGCAGAAATTCTCAGGTATCCTAATATAGAGTCAGTAACTAATTCAAATTCAATACCCGGAAGAGATTTTCTTGCATCGACTTATGTTTATGAGATCGATTCAGTACGAAAAAATGTCTTTATGAATCAGATATTTGTCAACTATGATTTCAGTGAAGCTTTCGGCCTTACCCTTGCCGATGGCAGATTTTTCTCACCTTCGGTTTTGTCCGATTCATTGGCATGTGTAATTAATGAAACTGCTGCCCGGGAGATAAAATCAGGAAGTGTCATTGGCACTTATCTTGAGGCTCCTGCAATTAAGCATGAAGGCAATAGGTTAAAAATCATTGGTGTGGTAAGGGATTTTCATTTTGAATCGGTTGATAAACCCATTGAACCACTGATTATTTCTTTGATGCCTGGGAATTGGGAAGGATATTTGGACGTAAGATTAAGTAGCAAGGGAGTGGACAGGTCCATTAAATATCTTGAGGAAACATGGCAGAAATACACTTCCGAATATCCCTTCTTGTATTTCTTTCTGGAAAAAGATTTCGATCAGAACTATCGTTCGGTGGTACGCACCAGCCGGGTTCTCGTACTTTTTGCCCTTTTGTCGGTCTTTGTGGCCCTCCTTGGATTATTTGGTCTGATTCTCTTTACAACAAATCAAAGGATACATGAAATTGGAATCCGGAAAGCTTCCGGGGCAACCTATTATCAGATTATAATGCTGTTGGTAAAAGAAACTGTTCTGCTGATTCTATATGCCTCGGCAGCCGCATGGATTGTGGCTTATCTTATTATGCAATTCTGGCTGAAGGATTTCTACTCACGAATTACCCTTTCACCAAAATATTTCCTTTATTCGTCTGCTATCGTTCTGCTATTATCATTAGCGGTGGTGTTATATCAGTGTTCCCATGCTGCAAAGAGCGATCCCGCCGAAGCGCTGAAAGCAGACTAAAATGAATCCGGTATATTCGTTAGCTCGATCCTGATCATCCCATTACTTTTTTTTTAATTTCAGCTTTATATCCTATCGGATTAAAAAATAATCTAAAAAAAGAGGTTACTTTTTTGAAATAACCTCTTTTTAAAAATTCGTGGTTAATTATTACCAGAAAACAGTATATAATATTGCAAGGATTATCAATATGATATAGGCACTAATATTAAATGTCCTGCCAGTAATAAAGGTTTCTTTCAGCAATGGAATAGCTTTTGGATTATCGTCGCCTTGTCCGGATCCCAGACTAACGCCAATTATCACTACAATAGTTATGATACAGGTGTACAACATCTGATCGAGGAAGGGCATATCAATAGGCAAAAGCTTAAGCAGCAGGGCAACCGGAATTGAGGCCAGAACACCTACAATGGCTCCTTTTGTATTGGTTTTCTTCCAGAACAGTCCCATCATAAAAACTGCAAGGATACCCGGACTTACAAGCCCTGTATATTCCTGGATATATTGAAACATTTGTTCAATAGAGCCCATTGTTGGTGCTACTACACATGCTATTACCAATGCTACTAATACTGCTATGCGCCCTACATTTACCAATTGTTTATTGGTAGCCTTTTTTGCAATATAAGGTTTATAAATATCCATGGTAAATATTGTAGCTGTTGAATTTAGCATTGATGCCAATGAGGATACTATGGCAGCAGCAAGAGCAGCTACAACAAGCCCTTTTAATCCAACAGGTATAAATCTGCCGATTAACCAGGGATAAGCATGATCGTTATTGGCACCTGCAATTCCTGAGAATACAGAACCAGCACCTTCAGTATCCTGTGTGAACATTACAAAGGCTATGATTCCTGGGATAACAACAATAAGAGGTATAATTAACTTCAGGAAAGCTGCAAAAGCCAGACCGCGTTGCGCTTCACGAAGCGATTTTGCAGCCAGTGCCCGCTGTATTATATATTGATTGAATCCCCAGTAGTATAAGTTGGCAATCCACATACCTCCAATAAGCACTGCAATACCTGGCAGGTTTGTAAACTGTGGATTATCACTTTTCAGGATCATATGAAATTTTTCGCCGGCTACATTATAGATATGCGACAACCCGTTTCCAATACCACCTTCAGGAGTAACATGGTGTAAAGCAATAATGGTGGTTATAATTCCACCGATTACCAGTAGTATCACTTGAATAACATCGGTCCAGGCTACTGCCGACAGACCACCCCATAGCGAATAGGCCGCAGCAAAAAATGCCAATCCTGCGATAAACCAGATTATCATGTTCCCCGATCCATTCCCCATAATAGTATCAAGTGCTTTTGCACCTAAAAACAATACCGAGGTGAGGTTTACGAAAATGAATAACGCTATCCAGAAAACGGCCAATATGGTTTTTAAATTGGTGTTAAACCGTTTTTCAATGAACTCAGGAATTGTATAAAGTCCTTGTTTGATGAAAATAGGCAGAAAATATTTGGCAACAATTATTAAGGTGATTGCGGCCATCCATTCGTAGGAAGCTATGGCAAGACCTACTTTAAAACCCGATCCGGACATGCCAATAATTTGTTCGGCCGAAATATTGGCAGCAATCAGTGAGGCTCCAATGGCCCACCAGGGTAAGGATTTACCTGCCAGAAAATAATCTTCGGTGGTTTTTTCCTTTCCTTTCTTTGTTCGTGAAACCCATAAACCTACAGTCACAATAACGAGAGCGTAGATTCCGAAGATGAGATAATCAGGAAATTGAAATTGGCCCATAGTATTAATTATTAGAGGTTAGTTTTATAATGTTTATCTGATTGTTCCTGTAATCTTAAAGCGCTTTGTTCGGCTGTAAAATCCCGTTGTGGATTGGCGAGCATTTCATAACCCACCATGAATTTCTTAACTGTGGCAGATCGAAGCAGGGGAGGATAGAAATGCATATGCAAATGCCATTCAGGATGTTTTTTTCCATCGGTCGGCGCCTGGTGAAATCCCATAGAATAAGGAAAAGATGTTTGGAAAAGATTATCGTAACGTATGGTAAGTTGCCTATAAATATCAGCCAGATGGTTTTTTTCATCATCTACCAATTCTGCCAGATTGCTAATATTTCTTCTGCTAATGATCATAGTTTCGAATGGCCATACTGCCCAATAGGGTACCAGGGCTACAAAACTGGTATTGGAACACACGATACGTTCTTTTTTTCTGAGTTCGGCTTCGAGATAATCGGTCAGTAATGTTCTGCTATGTTCTTCATAATAGGCCGAAAGTTGGGATTGTTCTTTAGCAACTTCGACAGGTATATCGCTCTGTGCCCAAATCTGACAATGAGGATGAGGATTGCTGCAACCCATCATATTCCCCTTGTTTTCGAAAATCTGGACATGATTAATAAAATCCTTCCTGCTTAAGTCGACATACTCGTCGATCCACAATTCAACCACATTCCTGATATCGCTTATTTCCATTAAGGGAACAGTTACATTGTGCTTTGGAGAGAAGCATATCACCCTGCAGATTCCCGGTTCCGATTTGGCAACAAACAGGTCGTTCTCATTAATTCTGCCCTCAGGCGTATCAGGCAACAAACTACTGAAATCGTTAGTGAAAACAAAAGTATCGGTATAGTCTGGATTCTGGGCTCCGGCAGCTCTTGTATTTCCGGGGCACAGATAACAGGAAGGTTCGTATTCAGGCAAACTAACTACTTCTGCCGTTTCAACCTGACCTTGCCAGGGTCGCCTGGCGCGATGCGGTGAAACCAGTATCCATTCACCTGTGAGGGGATTGTACCTTCGATGAGGATGATCTTTAGGATTGAAACCTGCCATGTTCAGACATTAAAAGTTTATAATTTTGCCGGCGCCATCCGCTATTTTTACCCGGTATATTTCAGTTTCGATATTCGTCTTCAGTTTATATTCTGTTTCAATCATTCTGATAAAATTTTCAGTCCCTTCTTTTTTGACTAGGTTGATAGTACACCCGCCAAATCCACCACCCATCATCCTTGAACCCAGCACCTGGGTATCCTTGAGAGCAATATCGACTAATATATCCAATTCTTTGCAGCTCACCTCATATTCTTTACTAAGGCCATCATGGGTTTCGTACATCAGTTTACCAAATGTAGTAAAATCATTCCTTAATAATGCCTGACAGGCATTTTCAACCCGCATGATCTCATGAATTACATAATGGCAGCGTAGGAAGACATTTTGACCCATCAGGGGTTTTACTTCCTCAAGCATTTGAGGTTTAACGTCGCGAAGGGATTGTATATGAGAGAATTTTCGTTGTATAATATTAACTCCTTTCTCACATTCGGCCCTCCGGATATTGTATTCCGATGAAGCAAGCGAGTGTTTGACTTTGGTATCGCAAAGAATGATATCGGCATCATTAGTTGTAAAGGGATAATGTTTATAGTCAAGACTCCGGCAGTCAAGTTTCATAACGTGATTTTCTTTACCAAAGATACTGGCAAATTGATCCATGATGCCGCACTTTACTCCGGCATATTCATGCTCGGCTTTTTGTGCTATAAGTATGAGTTCCGAATTTGCAATTCCAAAATTATATTGATCGTTCAGGCAAATTGCAAAACCACATTCGAGAGCTGCCGATGAAGAAAGACCGGCACCCAGGGGAATATCACCTCCGAACACACAGTCGATACCACCTGGTGTTAATCCTCTTTTCTGAAATTGCACCGCAACACCCATAAGATAGTTTGCCCAATGGGTTTCGGTTTTTTTTAATTCATTGAGTCTAATCTCGAAGTATTCATCATAGTCAACTGAATAGAGGCGTAGCTTATTTAAAGTATTTTTGCCAGCGGCAAAATAGATTGCTTTATCGATAGCTGCCGGAAGCACGAAACCATCATTATAATCGGTATGTTCACCAATAAGGTTTATCCTGCCTGGAGCTTTATACAGTGAAGGTTGTGACTTGAAGGTTGAGAGAAATTTTTCTTTGAGTGTCTGTAGTAATTCTGTGGTGTATGACATTTAAAAAAACAGATTTTTTATTATATACTGGCTGGACGTAAATATATAAGAAAAATAGGAATAGGAAGGTTTGTATATTTGTTTTAATGGTGTGTAAAATCGTCTTTAATTCGCACCGGAAAGTCTCCCAAATAAATATCCGGTTTAATTTATATTTTGAAAAGGAACAGGGAATTAAAAAGGTTTCCTGTCGAAAAACGGATTTTTGCTACTAACACTAAGTGGGATTCCATAAATAATTTTTACATCCTCACCCAGCAGATTCATTTCTTTCACAGCTTGTCCAACCGTATACATGATACGGTTATCGACCCGGTTGTCCATAGCAACACTCACAGCCGATCCGATGGCTATGCCCAGGTCGCCGGTGTTGAATACACAGGGTATGTCGGGGTGCTTGTCTTTTTCATCGCAATTTTCAAATCCGCACATATCACAAATTTTTAAGCGCATTGGATTTATCTTACTGCCCAAAAGCAGCATATAGGGTGCAGCCAGTATATTTTCTGCATCGCGTGCAAAGGAATGGGGCCATCCCCTTTTATCGACCAGTTCCATCATTTTTGCTGAGATAGAGGCAATGGTTTTTTCATCGGCGCAACTGATTACCATATTATCGATGCCCTTGCCTTTTGGAGCCGTACGGGCCGCAATCATCATTTTTAAGGCTATATCATGAATCGCGTTCTTACGAATTTCTTCTTCGGTCTTCATAGGTAGGTAGAGTTTGACAGTTGGTTACAAGCAGTGAAAATAGTAACAATTCTTTATTTATATGCTTCAATAGCAAGTGATTTGAAGAGGCACCAAATCTTTTTTCCGGGTTTCAGTTCCAATGAATTCCCCGAATCGAGTGTGAGTCGCGTTATAATTTGAATACCGCAATCGACAATACATACCAGGTGATTGTGATGCTGAAAAATGGTTTCGACCTTTCCCTGGAACTGATTTCGTATAGAGATATTCCCGACATGGGTTAAGGACAAGGCCACATCGGAACCCCGAAGCAAAACTTTCACCGGATCGCCGGGATGAAACATAAACTCATCACTTTCGATGTTAAAAATCAGGCTTTCTTTTTCATCCATCTGAACTTTCGTAATCCCTTTTTTCATAAGCGTTTCTGCTACCTTGCCTGTAAAAATGTTGTAGTAATTTTCACTGAGTCCGTCAAATTCTGGTATTTTTTTCCGGCGTATTAACTCCAGGTAGGAGTCTGGTTGTTCCATCAAACCATCCTTGATCAACAGAAGGTTTTGGGTCAGCATCAGCAAATCTTTCAGTTCATGACTTACAATTATAACGGGGATATTTAGAATATGGATCACCTTATTAAGCAAGGAAATGGCCTGTTTTTTAATAATCGGATCGAGAGAGGTGAAGGGTTCGTCCAGCAGGAGTAATTGCACATTACTCATGAGTGCCCTGCCGATAGCTACCCGTTGATTCTGTCCTCCCGATAGTTGACCTGGCCGGCTTTTTAGTAAAGCGCGCAACTGAAGCAGATCAACTATTTCATCGAAATATTGTTGATTATGGGTATTCCTTTTCCAACCGTATTTCAGGTTGGTTTCAATACTTAAATGAGGGAAAATCCTTCCCTCCTGGAATACATATCCTACCCTGCGCTTGTGTGTCGGAACAAAAACTTTCGAACGGGTATCGAAACAGACCTGATCGTTAATGCACAGAAAGCCCTCACGAGGCTTTTGTAAACCGGCAAGTAGGTGTAGCAGGGTAGTCTTGCCGGCGCCCGAGGGGCCGAATACTCCGGTAACCCGGCTTGTAATTTCGCAGTTGCCTGAAAAGTTAAAATTTCCTTTTCTCAGTTTTGTATTTAGCGTAATATAAGCCATAATCAGTGTTTCCCCTTCACTTTTTTATTCAGATATTCAGCAAGAACCATAGCAATAAGAGAGATTATGGCTGAAAAAATTACCAGCCGCAGGGTGGCGCCTTCTTTACCGGGTACCTGCATTAAGGAATAGACGGCCAGTGCAATGGTTTGTGTTTCACCTTCAATGTTTCCGGCAAATGTAATGGTAGCTCCAAATTCGCCCAGGCACCGTGCAAAACCTAAAACGAGGCCGCTGATTATTCCCGGCAAAGCCAGAGGAAATGTAATACTGAAGAATGTCAGAAATGGCGATACACCTAATGTACGGGAGGCATCCTCCATTCGCCTGTCGACCATTTCAATAGCTGTGCGGATCGACCGCGTAACAAGCGGGAAAGACACTATGATGCTGGCTATTATGGCCGATGTTTGATTAAATGCCAGCCGTATTCCAAATGTCCGGTATAGCCAACTTCCGATAAATCCTTGTGTTCCCAGTATTATTAAAAGCAGGTAGCCAGTTGTGACCGGCGGCATAACGAGAGGAAGATGGATGATACCTTCGATCAGCGATTTTCCCCGGAAATTGCTCCTGGCCATACCCCGGCCAATGAATAGTGCAAAGGGAAACGATATTACCGAACTGATTACTGCAACTTTAAGGGATAGCAGAACAGCCGAAATTTCGGCAGGAGTAATTGAGATAAACGATATGAAACACAAAAAACTCATGGTTTTATGCTTGTATCAAGCGAAGTAAAACCATTCTTTATCCAAATGGTTTGCATGGTCTCATCGGAAAGCAGGTTATAAAATTCTCTTGAGGCCTTAGTAGCATTTTTTGTCAGTAATGCGTAGAGAATTGCAGGCTGATAACTTCCTTCCGGAAATGTACCAAGTATTTTTACTTTACTCGATTGAATGGCATCGGAATAATAGACAATTCCCAGCTCGCATTCACCCATTTCCACTACCATGAGTGCCGATCGAACATCTTTGGCCGGGAGAATTCTGTTTTCAACAGCCTGATACCAACCCAGTGCTGAGAGTGCCTGATATGCATACATACCAGCCGGAACATGAGCCGGATCGCCCATTGAAAGGTAGCCCTTAAACAATTGAGCAATCGGCTTATTAAAAATGATAGTATCAAGTTTACTTAACTTGGGTGCAATAATGACCAGTTTGTTTTTGTATAAAGGTTTTGGTGGGTTGAACAGATTCAGGCTATCAACATAACTGGCCCATTCTTCATTGGCCGAAATAAATATATCGGCAACATTTCCTTGTTCGATCTGACGGGCCAGCGTGCCACTTGAGGCTAAGTTAAGTTTTACTGTGGCCGTATTATGCAACATAAAACTATCCTTCAATTCTGTGATTACATTAGTCAGACTGGCTGCACAAAATACCATTACTTTATTGCCGTTTTTATTGTACGATGATTTACAATTCATCAGAAAGATTGGAATCATCAGGCAATATAGTAAATGGGAGGGCTTCATTCTATCGAAGGTATTAATAATTGAGAATTAATCATCTTAATTATTTAACATGCTATTTGATGAATATGGCAGAATATACCCTAAAATTCAACAGAATAATAACCAGGTAAAAATGATGATTATTTACTTTCATGACATATTTTAATATTGTATCATAAATGAAACAATATATTTCTGCAATACTACTTATTTCGATATCCTTATCCGATTTCCTCTTATCGCAGGATGGTTTAATTATACAGGAGAATACGGTTGGAATTTGTACCATGGATGGAGTAGTAGAATCGAATGCTGATGGTTACACTGGTGATGGTTATGCAAATATTAATGATGGTGTTGGCGTAGGTATGAGTTGGAGTTTTGATGTTCCGGAAGCAGGCATCTACGATTTCTATTGGAGATATGCCCTCGGTGGCTCGGATCAAACGAGCCGGGATGGAAAGTTAATGGTCAACAATTTATATACTTCCGATACTGTCAGATTTACTCATTCAGGATCGATATCATGGTCGGTATGGATTACTACCGATACTTTTTCTGTATCATTGAATGCCGGTCATAATACAGTGCGTCTTGTTTCCATTAAACATAAGGGTTTACCTAATATCGATTATTTTCACATTTTTGGTAGTGGAATTGTTCCTTCCGAATGTGTTCCTTCCTATACTTTCAATATAGGTATTAACAACCCCGATGCCGGATCAGTTGATTATTCTCCTATTCAGGAATATTACGATCAGGGAACCGAAATTACTATTTCGGCAACAAACAATCCGGGATATTTCTTTCATAGCTGGTCAGGCGAAGCTGCAAGTATAAATAGTGAACATTCGTTTGTGATTGAAACTAACATCACTATGACAGCATTATTTTATCCTGATGGAATAGAAATGGATAGTAATGCCATTGGTTATGCAACCCTGCAACACGATAACGGGACACCTTATTTACTGATTGGGGGATCACTTGGTGAAACTGTTCAGGCCAATACATTGGAGGATCTGCAGTTGTACATGGAGGCCGAAGAAGCTTATATAGTTGAGTTGTCAGAGCATATACAGGGGCTCAATACAGAGGAGATCAGGATATCGTCTCATAAAACTTTAATAGGCACTTCAGAGAATGCACACATTGAAGGTATACGAGTAAGCTTGAACGCAGCACAGAATGTCATAATCCGGAATATAAAATTCTCGGGAGTGATACAATTCGATGAAATTGAGATAAACGGAGGCTCAAAAAATATCTGGATTGACCATTGCGAGTTTTTCACCGACCTCGATCATGATATTGATTACTACGACGGATTGCTTGATATTAAAAATCAATCTTCGTTTATTACGATTTCCTGGTCGAAGTTTCACGACCATCAAAAATGTATTCTTATTAGTTCAGGCGATCAGGAGGTACAGGATACGGTGATCAGGATAACGTTCCATCATAATTACTTCTATAATTGTAATTCGCGTTTACCAAGTATCCGGTTCGGGGAAGCACATATATTTAATAATCTTTATTATAATGCTGAAACCGCAATAAATTCTCGAATGGAAGCATGCGTTAGAGTTGAGAGGAATTATTTTAAAGATGTTGGAATGGGTGTTGGCATGCTTTATAGTCCGGTTCCGGGAGCGGTACAATTAATTGATAATATTTTTAGTAATACCGATTTTATGGATTCACCCACTTGTGAATTGGATGTTCCGTATGACTATTCTTCCTTTCTACACGATACAGAAGATTTACCAGATACGATTCCTGCAGGTACTTCAGGTCCTGAAATACCGGTTTTTTTACAAGATATTTCTAATGATTATCAGTTTACTGTTTACCCTAATCCCACTGATGGGATACTTAAAATAGAAGCGCAAATACCAAACGAATCAACTCTTGTAATTTCGATATATAATGTCCTCGGGCAGGAACAAAAAATAATAAAATATGAAGGATTGGGTGAGGACTCGAATCTGCAGGAAATAGATCTTTCTGCATTATCTCCCGGAATATTTATTCTTAAGGCAAGGATTGATGATAAAGTCTTTCTTGCAAAGATAATGAGACATTAAATCATTATTCCAGATAAGGAAGGACTCTGTTAAATCCAAATAGACTTTAAAATATCACCAGAGAGTTATTATTTCTTTTTATGGTATAAAAAATCTCCAATTCTCCGCATCCGTGCCAGCTCATCTTCATTCATGGGCCCAAGTTCAAGTAATTTAAGATTTTCATGCATTTGTTCGATGGTTTTAGAACCTGTCAAACACAGATCAACAGCCGGGTTTGAAAGTACAAACCGGTAGCAATCGGATGCAGTAGGGGTGGTCTCTCCTTCAGGCATTCTTTTCTGATCGAGGAGCTGCCCCCAGCTTGTGGCCGTGTAGGCTACAATACCTGTTCGTTTAGCAGTCTGCAGATGAGGGAATACATCGGTTTCAGCTCCCCGGTGAACAGCATTGTAGCGTATATGAAATACATCGAAAATATTTCTTTTATCGAGTTCAGGAAACAATTTCCGGTTATGTCCGGTCATACCAATAAATCGTATAAGACCCTTTTCTTTTAATTTCATGGCACTATCCAGAACTGATTTAGCAGGGTTCCAGCTATAATAGCCAAGCAACATAATATCGATATAATCAACTCCGAGTTGTTTCAGACTTCTTTTCATGAAATATTTGTTCATGAAAGCATTATGACCATAACTGTGCATAGCAATTACCAGCTGGTCACGTTTCCCGGCTTTCACAATGTTTCTGATAGCCTCGCGCATTTGTGACGAGCGGCCCTTAATAAATGTGTTCCACACAAAATAATTACACCCGTGTTCAAAGGCTTCTTCAAATGCTTTTGCAGGCGCTCCATAACTCGAGGCAATGCCGAGACGCCCGACCTGAAGGTTAGTTTTACCCATTAATCGTTTTTCCGAAAATTTCATAAGGGTATTATTTGGAAGTTGGTACTAGTAAGTTAATTTTTACGTTTAAAGATAGGAAGATTATAAAAGGGGTAGTTTTATTGGATAGAGTATTTTTGTTAGGATTTGTAAATTATTCTGAAGTTTATGACATTTACCGGCAAATCATCAGATACTATCATGAAGAAGTTTTTGTTATTCCGATATGGGTTTATTTTCCTGTTTCTTTTAAATATAGTTATGTTATCAGGGTGTGAGGCGAAAATAGACTGTACGGGTTGTGATAAAGAAGCCCCCTGGTCAAATATTGAATCGGACTACTGTTATCCTACGAAAGCTCAATGCGAAGCCACAGAAGGAAAAGAATGTGAGAAGTGTAATTAATTCGAAAGTATTTCCAGGTTATATTTTCGCTTAACTGTAGACATGGTTTTATATTAAAAATTTCAGACACCAACTAAATCGTTTTTCCTTCCTCGTATTCCCGTAAAGGTTTTTGTTCCACCCGTATCAGGTTTTGAATGGTATAGCCCCTTTCTCTCGCTTGTTCAACCAGCTTTGTATAAATTTCTTCCGGCATGTAGGGTCGCCGGCATAAAATCCAGAGGTAGTTGGATGAGGAGCTGCCTACCAATGCATATTCATAGTTAACCGTATCCAATTCAAGCACTAAGTAATCGGCATAAAAGAATAGAAAAAAAGATACTTTCAGATGTCCGACACCGGTTGTATCGGCAATTTTAGCTTTACCTACTATGGTCTTGTACTTTCCTTTGAACGACTCTTTATAACCGGCATTTTCTACTTTGATCTTACCGTCGCTCCGGAGCGAGTATCTTGCGGTAACACCAATAAGACCTTTTTCAAAGGAATGTGGAAAACGGGCTATTTCATACCATGTACCCAGGTACCGGTTTAATTCGAAATTTGTAACAGGTTTATTATCAATCAACTTTTTATCGGCATTATTGGCGTTAATACACGAAATAAAACTAATCAGAACACTTATTATGAATGTTTTCATTAATTTTTTACTCATCATTTGGGTTAAGTTATGATAAATTTATCATTCACTGTACTCCTTCGTTGTAAATGATTTTTAAAATTATCTTTTCCGTATGACGGAAGCTGATTTCTCTGAAGTTGAACTTGTATCTTACTTATGATAAGCAAAAGGAGGGATGCTTCCAAAGGCTTGGTACTGAATCTGGATAGGTGTACTACGATAACAGAAGAGAGAAAAAAAATAATGTAACGAGTTGGCAGGGATTGAAAATCAGGCTGCCGGAGCTGCCTATAGGTGAGAACAACTAATTACCGGTATCTCAATCAGTCGTTTTTTCCCAGAAAAAGTTGAGTATCATTCATCCAGAGGGAAGGTTTCATCATCCAACTTTCGATGGCATATTCTTCCGAATCGTCAATCAGGATATCTTCCCAGAAAGTACTATGAACATCATACATCCATTTTTCGAGACTCATTTCGTTTTCCTGCCAGAAAAAATTATCCGGATTCAACATCCAGTTCTCAATTTCCATTTCATTTTCCGATGCTTCTAAAAGATATGAAGCATTGTAATAAAGTGCATCTGATTTGCCTGCATTTTCGGCTTCCTGAATATGCATCTCTTTTTTCCGGACTGCTTTTCCCGAATCGGAACAGATTTCATCATCTCCTTCCGAAGCCATTACAAAGGGCTGGATAAAAAGAAAGACAAGTCCTGTTACTAAGACCAGTCCGATTTTTTTGCCTGGGGTTAAACTTTTATTGCACATGGTTTATAGTTATTAATGAGTTGTCCCAAATAATTCATTAAGTATGCCAAATATTCCAACTTACATCATATCAGAATTTTATATGTAAAAATAAGAAAGGAGAGAGTGGCAACAATTGATCGGTAATCTGACAATCGGTGTACGTATCCGTACATCAAGTTTCAAAAAAGCGAAGAACTTTATTTATGATTGATAGATATAAAACAACAAACCCGCACTTTTCTGCAAGGATAAAAGGCGGGTTCGGAATATGAGTAAGGAATTGTTATTCTTTAATTACCACTTTTTTAGCAACAATCGATCTTTTTTTATACACCATTAATTGATAGGAACCTGGAATAAGCTCAGAGGTACGTAATGAATAATAGTTAGTATTCCCGGTTTCAATTTGTAAGATTTCCTTTCCGCTCATATCAATCAGTACTATCCGGTCGAAACTACCCGATGGGTTGGCTTCGATAAGCAGTTCGTTATTAAAAGGATTGGGGTAAAGCTGTATTGCAGATGATGCCTCCTGGTGTTCAACACCGGAAGGATCCATCATGTTGGGTACGGTTTCAGGTCCAAATATTTCAAGCACCCCTCCATTAGTAGAAGTCAGAGTACCGGATGTATAGCACAGGCTGTAGTAAATGCCATATTGAAGGTTCGATGCCAGGTTCAATTCAACGATGCCTGGATCAGTACCTGAATTGGCCGAATTTATGGTTATGGGATCAGCAGCATACAACAGGAAATCGGATACACTTGGGGAGGGATCGTTCATGGGCTTATCGAAATGCAGGTACACCACATTTCCTTCCGGGTTATGATCGATTCCTGTAAGCCTGGGGCGCTCCGGTACAGCATCGGCCAGGTTTAGGGCTATTTCCGTTTCGTTGTTAATTGTCAGGCACGATGCGGGGATCAACAGGTACTCACCACCTGTTTTTACACCGATTTCATAATCGCCAAAGAATCCATGAAACGAAATGGTACCGTCGGCGGCTAGCTTATCCCTGATGCTTGTCGACCATTTTTCATGTATCAGGAGGTATACCGTATCGGCAGCAATTTTGGGTATCCTGTTTTCATCATAAATGCCGGAGCCGTCCCTCCAGGTAGGATCCTTGAATCCCCACCATATCAATCCTTCTACAGCCGGGTGCGAGAAGCAGACACGCATCATCAGGCCATACGAGTTAGCCATACTCTGATCGCCGATGTTTTGTTCATCGATCTTCATATCGAACTCAGTTACTTTTATGGGTAAGCCGAGTGTTGCTACCTGGTCGAGTTTGGTTTTGATATCCGACCAGCTAAGGGTGCCTTCCATATGCCCCTGCACGCCAATGCCATCGATAGGAGCACCCTCGTCGAGCATTTCCTGGATGGTGTTAATATAATTAGGAGCCGAACCCCAGACAATAATATTGAATTCATTGACAAACAAGCGGGCATCGGGATCTTCTTCGTGTGCCCACTTAAAAGCATTCCATTTTATCGAATCGCCTGCATTCTCGTAGAGCCAGGTTTCATGAATGGGTTCGTTTATTACATCATAATCCTTAATAATACCCCCGTACCGGCTTACTTCCCTTCGTACACGCGTTTCGCAGGCATTATACAGGGGTTCGCCTGTCATGCTCAGGGTCCATCCCGGCATCTGCCAGTTTGCATCACCTCCCCAGATGAGGGTATGCGCCCGTACATCCCAACCGACCCGACTGGCCCAGGCATAGATAGTATCGACCTGGGTATAGAATAGATTACCCTCTGTGGCTTCCATGTAGGGCCATTTAAATCGTTCCACTACGCCATAGTTGTAATATTTCTGCAGCACAGCCTGCCTCCATCGCGATTGGACAGAATTACCGATGGGTTCTACAGTATTTCCCCATTGAAATTCGTGTTTTTTCAGGCGGATATAAACGGAGTCGGTAAGGGGGTTATCCAACTCATCGGTGATCCGCAGTGTAAAATCACCTTTGCGGAGCGTGTCGATACGCGCTTCAGCCGTCTCGTACCAGATTTGAGCCTGAGTATCGAACCGGCAAACAAAGCAGAGGCTTATCAGAAGTATACCGGTTTTCATCGACAGGGCGAAGTATTGTTTTTTCATGGTTGTAACATTTTACTAATAAATGAGAGTTGAAATTATAAAAGAACCGTAAAAAATGTTGGATTTGTATCAGTCAGGTTCGTCAAATTTACTGAATAAAGTGCGTTTTACCATTCTTTATATTCATAACATTCCTGCGTGGGGGTGTGGATTGAAACTTCTGAAATATTCAATTCTCAGCGACTTAAATAATTTCATAACGTCATGGCATGTGTAGCTCCTTCTCCGTAGTAAAACTACGAAGGAGAAGCGAAGCAATCTTGTTGGTTTTTGCCCTCATGCTGGGCAGGTAGGTTAGCAATTCATTTGCGAATTTTATTCGTTATAGTCATGTTCATTTCTTTTCCTTGATGAAAAGAAACGAACCAAAGAAAAACCGAACGAAGTGAGTTCACGAATACCATTGAAAATAATAAATAGTATGAGTAATCAAGGCCCGGGCTTCTCAGCGATCCACCATCGGTTTGCTGTCTATCCCGATCAAGAATTTGTTGGATTTTGAATAACAAAACCTTACAAATTCTAAATCGGGATCATTTGCCCTTCGGGCACGAACAGCTTCACCGGGTGGATACCCTCGCCTCCGAAGCCAATGGCCGGTTATAATATTCCGCATCAAATGCGGAATCCAGTGAAATAGGATGTACTTTTTCGGACGAGGAACCAGATTGCGGCGACACTTTTTGGTAATGTACCGGAAGGAGTTTGGATTGAAACGTTCTTTATATGAAAACTTCATCTGGCGTTTTCTAGCCCAAAGTTAAAAGAGGCTTTTGTAGGGTATGCATTATATTGTGGCCTATGGACTGAATTTCTTTAAACGGTATATTCTGACAGAACCCTTTTCAGCGATTAATTCATCGAGTAAGCTAATGATCTCTTCATTGCCATCAAGTTTCCGGGAATCGCTATATAAATATTCCGCACCCTTTTCAATCATCGTTCTGAGTTTTTGTGCGTCCAGGTTGTCATTGTAATAACTCCAGCCTTTCTTATCGATGTAATAGAAAAATATATGATGCGAGCGGTCGTTCCCGGCTACTACCAGTGAGTTTTTCGGAACAGCGTCCCGGAGTTCTGTTTTATAAAGCAGTAAATCTTTATTGAATCCGGGGGAATCCGGATTCCATCGTACCTGCATTCTTAAATAACAGGTAACAGGTAAAAGCAGCAAAAGAGCAAAGGTTAAATACCGGGTGAAGGGAATATTTAAACTTAGAAGATTATAAGCTCCGTAAGCTACCAGAATAAAAAGTAAAGGATAAAAGGGGAACAGGTAATAATCGTGAATTTTTGCAATGGCATTCACCTCAAAAAGATAATAGGCCAACACTACCATGCTCCAGGCAAGAATCAAGGGGAACTTTGAATTTTTATAGGCTTTTCTTTGAAACAGAAAATATAATCCTGCCAGGAAGAATAATACGGAACCATAATTTAATAGTAATTCAGGCAATGTTGAAATCAGGTTGTGTTGAAGATAATCAAGGACAGTTAATAAAGACTCATGAGCAGCCAGAATTCCTTTTATTGTTACATTGCCATGCCACTGGAGTACTACGGTTCCATACCAAACTATGGGCAAAATTGAAAAACTAAATATTCCAGTTGCCTGGGAAACAACTTTTTTGTTTATTCCATTTTTAAAAGAAAATATTATAAAATATACAATAGGCACGATGTAGTAAATGATAAAAGGGAGCTTACATAATGCCCCGATACTCAATAATAATCCGCTGCCCAATAAGGATTTCACTCTGCCATTACTGCGCCATTTGAAGAATAAAACAATACCCCAAATGGAACAACACAAAGCCAGATTATCGGGAATTGGATTTATTGTATAATAATAGAAAGCCGGTGAAAAATTAAAGGCCCATGCACCAATAAGCGATAATACTTCATTATGAAATAATGTAGCTAATAGTTTATAGATACCTAAGACTGAAATCAATCCGATAATAAACATTAACATGCGGCATAGTATCAGGTGGTTTCCGAAAATCTTATAAGTACAGGCTACCAGCCATTGCATCAGGGGAAATTCCAATCTCATTATTCCATCCGTGTCACCCCTGTCATTTCGGCGAGGATTGAAAATATTCATATCCTCTTCATAAAAATTTATGATGTTCGATTGAGTCTGAGTTTGTCGCCAAACATGAATACTCATTAAATCCTGTGAGAAATGTTCAAAATGCATTAAAAAGCTAATCACAGCAATTGAAACCAAAATACTGTTTCGGAGAATCTTCTTCATTTATTTTTTCATTTTATACATCCTGATGTTCTAAAAATTTTATCTGTAACTGGTATAAATATATGTAACAAACTTACGTACATTTTCTTTCTGACAGCTATATTTCCAAATTACCACTTGTTTTTTGGAACTAGTTTTCTTATTTAACGTGAGTTCGAAATAAGACTATCTTGTTAAAGCCTTATTATCAATTATCTCCAAGTTGATAGATGGTTTTTTTGGAAGAAAAGAATAAGCTATTAATTCAGCTAGCAGGTTAACAATTCATTTGCGAATTTTATTCGTAGAGATCATGTTCCTTTCTTTTCCTATTTAATATAATATTTTCTTGTTCTTAATTAAGTGCCTATTCTATAATTACCTCCTATTTTAAATAAACAACAAATATTTTTTTGTTGAATGCGAATCCATTTTCAACTAAACAATTCGTGTCTGATAGTACAATTCCTTGTAGTCTTAAATTTGCATAAGCATATGCTAGCATTTCTGAGGGCCATTCACCATTCACAGTATGCATATATATTTCAGGTTTAATTGCCTGTGATAAACAATTTGGACGTAAAGATTTAACTATCAATAAAGCAACATCGTTATCTGCACCACCATGAATATAAATATGAATTTCTTTGATTTGAGGTTCTTGAGTTTTATTTATGGTATTAGTTTTCAGCTCCTTTTTGTTCTTAATAATTTCTAAGGCATTTTCAGCGCGCCAGGATAAAAGTTTATTTTCATCCTTGAGGACAGATTGAAGATGTTCAATTATACTTGAGTCATCAAATACAGAAAGTGCTTTCGCAGCATATGAACTTATTGTCAGCTCAATTTTTGGCCAATCTGATTCCGAAAGTAAAGTGGCGAGCCAATTAACCAAGTCTTCATCTTCAATAGATTCTGCTTGAACCATAAATGCTTTTTTTATTAATGACATTGCTTGTTCTTCACTACATTCATAGTGGGATTTCATATTATCTATCCCTTTTTGATCGACTACTACTTTACCATGAACTAAATATTCTGCCAATTCACGTGAAATATTTAATATACTTTCATTATCCTGTAAAGCAGAAATAAGTACACCAATAGCACCCGGGTTTTTAATTTCGCCAAGAAATTCGGTAGCATTCTTCCTTCTATAAACAGATTTATCATGTTGCAGGATTGATTTTAGAGATCCAACAGCCATATCGCCTAATTTTAACATTTCATCCCTGGCCTGTTTCTCGGATCTATTATCATCCATCTTTTTAATTAACTTTTTTACTTTTGTGTCATAATTAATTTTAATTTTTTTGTCTTGGTTTAAATAGTCTTTTTCAGTGGATTGTCCTTCATACTCTGAGGTACCGAATGCTAAAATCGGAAAGAAAATAAAACTCAGAAATATTAATCCAACTGTAAATCCCTCATTTTTCCCAAAACTTTTTGAAAGTAAATTGATGGACCAAACAATCCAAATGATCTGTAAATAGGGAATTAACATCAGGAACAACCACCACCAGGGTTTTTTTACAATTTCCAAGAAAACAATTATGTTATATACCGGTATAATGCAAGCCCATCCTGGTTGTCCAGCCTTTTGAAAGATGCGCCACATGGAGATTATCAGGAGTATCAGTATAATATAGATCAATATCGGAGACGAAGATTCTTCAGATTCCGGTTTGTTGAGTTCAGCAATTAATTCATTGGTTATACCGGTTTGTTTAATTTCTTCTATTGTCCCCTGTTTATTTTCAGCGGGGAAAATGATTTTTAAATAATAGGCTGTTTCCTGTTCAATATTAAATGTATCGGAGACGTATGTAGATTCATCTTCTCCGAATTGTGCCGAAATCACCAGACTTTCCTGTGAATACACTTTTTGATGAAATTTATCGGATGTGGAAACCGGCTGATTGAAAACAATAGAATCATTACTTGTTACTTTGATCTTAGGACATAATTCTGCTTTTTTAAAGCATACGTTATGATTTCTGATTGTAAAATTAATGATTGAAAAACTTGTATCCGATTGTGCTTTTGCATAGAAAAAGCCAGAAAGAATAATGGATATAAGGAAAACTTTTTTTGCGAATACCTTTTTCATATTGATAATTTTAAAACAAGAAACGAAAAATACTGCATAAAACAAATTCGTGAAATTTTAAGTTACCCCGATTCAGATCAACGGTATATTTTGAATAGCTTGCTTTGCAATCTGGCTTCAACAACTATTATGTAACGCTAACGCGGCACTTAGACAAATTTCATTTGCCCTTCGGGCACGAACAGCTGCACCGGGTGGGTCCCCGCTTCCGAAGCCAATGGCCGATTATAACATTCCGCATTAATTGCGGAATCCAGTTAAATAGGATGTACTTTTTCGGACGAGGAACCGGATTGCGGCGACAAATATTCAATTCTCAACGACTCGAATATATTTAAAACGTCATTGCGAGCACAGCGAAGCAACCGAG